>Ga0307514_10000458_pt1 | contig 87246 bp, 86 predicted proteins | sample 16_EM_MG_FD_203088 | JGI IMG/M metagenome (GOLD analysis project Ga0307514, IMG submission 203088) | Populus trichocarpa ectomycorrhiza microbial communities from riparian zone in the Pacific Northwest, United States - 16_EM | ecosystem: Host-associated > Plants > Roots > Unclassified | place... | reverse complement strand
CAAATCTGAAAGCGGGAGATGAAAGAGCGACTAATGCTGCACAATTTACGTACTGATCATGTCATGATACGATCAGAACTCAAATACTTAATTGGAGCCAAAGTTGGAGGAACCGTAAAATGGAACCTTGGTCCGGTTCGAACCTGTCCCCGAACCCGGTGGGTACCCCTGTTTTGCGGGTAACAACCCGGACTGGACCATCCGGTCCGCTTCCAAACCCGGACCGCAGCCGGGTAACCCGGAACCGTTGCTAACACTAACTGTCATATCTTGTCCATTATGCCTGATAAAATATTGACTCGGCAAAAGGTTTCAATCTACTATCAGCTGCCAATACATCGCAAAATACACATAGAGCCCATCCTTTACGCCTCCAGCATCGTCAGGAAGAGCCATTTGTCCACCCCTTATTGCGACAGCCAGTGTTAGCAACGGGTCCGGGTAACTCGCCAGCGGTCCAGATTTGGACCGCAAAAACGGGTCGGTTCAGTTCCAGACCCGGACAAAAACCCGACCCGCTGACTCTTGGCGAGCAAAACCCGGACCCATACCCGTCAACCCGCGGGTCGCGCCATGTTTGGCTAGACCCATCAGTTCCAATCTCCAGTTCTGCGTTTCGGGTTTCACATTTATGGTCCCATTCAGACATGCTACTGTGAATCATAAAAAATGACATTGGTACTGCACATTTCATTTTCGACATCTTAGCCGCCTTGATGTGCAAAACAAACATACTCACGCGCCCAACCACATCCTGAAAATGAGCGTCAACAGAGTGTCAACGATATTTGGTCTTGCATCTTCGGTAATATGAGTAGTGCTTGATCACAAGCATCCATAACAATGATGGCAGCCTTTATAGGCAGATATTTACAGTATATTCTAGCAACATCCTCTGGGACAGTAACAACTTATTTCATTTCCAGAGCTACCACTAAGTATTCTTGAGCCTTTTAGCATATAATAACAGTCAAAATGATGTATATAGACAATAACCGCCACATCGCGCTGTGATTAACCATGATGGAAGGCCAACAATTGTTGACACTCTGTTGACGCGCATTTTGAAGATGGGGCAGGAAGCATTTCACTTTCATTTTTGCCTATAAAGGCAGCCAATAATCAGTTTATGACAATGTGCAACCTGTCGCCCCGGGGATTACCCATGATACCTGACCAACAATTGTTGATGCTCCGTTGACGCTCATTTTCATGATGGGGCAGGGAGGGTATTGCACTCTGTTTTGCCTAGAAAGGAAGCCAAAAATTCCTTTTGACTGGCTACAACCTATGGGAGGTGTGATTTGCCAGGACACATGACCAAAAATCGTTGACTCTCCGTTGACGCTCATTTTCATGATGGGGCAGGGAGGGTATTGCAATCTGTTTTGCCTATAAAGGCATGCAAAAATTATTTTATGACTTACTACAACCTATCGGAGGTGTGAATATCTAAGATGCATGACCAAAAATCATTGACGCTCCGTTGATGCTCATTTTCATGACGGGGCAGGGAGGGTATAGCTATCTGTTTTGCCTATAAAGGCCGTCAAAAATACCATTATGACTGAGTACAACCTATCAGAGGTGTGATTTCCCAGGATGCATGACCACAAATGGTTGACGCTCCGTTGACGCTCATTTTCATGATGGGGAAGGGAGGGTATTGCAATCTGTTTAGCCTATAAAGGCAGGCAAAAATTACTTTATGACTTACTACAACCTGTCGGAGGTGTGATTTCCCAAGATGCATGACCAACAATCGTTGACGCTCCGTTGACGCTCATTTTCATGATGGGGCAGGGAGGGTATTGCAATCTGTTTTGCCTATAAAGGCCAGCAAAAATACCTTAATGACTAAGTACAACCTATTGGAGGTGTGATTTCCCAGGACGGATGACCAACAATCGTTGATGCTCCGTTGACGCTCATTTTGCCCTGGCTGTATGTACAATACGTGATCAATTAATTTGGCACAGTCCATCATTCACATTGTTTTGGCTGCCTTTCTGGCGTTTTCATTTACTTTCTTCTTGATCACTATGTTGTGCTTTAATAATACATAGATATATATAATAATAATCTCCAAAATCCCGTGTCATTCGGTCACTGCTGGTCATCAGTTGCAGGATCGCTCAATCCGCTGCTTTTGTCTTCAAAATGAATGTTAGCCGCATTACCACGCAACAGATAGTGTACTAACCGTCATCATTCAGCATATCTGGATCGAAATCGGTATCGTGCTTGGTATCCTCATCATCATCGAAAGATTCCGCACAGGAACAAGCTGTATGTGAATATGTATATCCGGCCGGCAAATTGACCGTTTCAGAAGGTTCAGCTCCGGAAGTGTTACCGGTTGTGGCGGGTGGGGCCGGCGGCGTGCCGGGCGGATGTGGAGTCGGCTCTGCGGGGCGCACTCTGGGTTGGGCGGGTGGAGGTGCACCTGTTTCTTTGTGTCTCCAGCGTGTCTGGGGATTCTTTGCGGTGCCATTTTGGCACGCAGGGCAGCCGGAAGTTTGGTTTTGACGAAGCATTGCCGGGTGTCTTTGTATCGCAGCCTTCACCTTGTTATGCCCAGGTAACTCAACACCCCGCTTCTTCTCATCTCGGACCTCGGCACGTCGTTTCTAAATAAGATATTTCGATTCCTCTATTGTGGTGCGCGAAAAGTCTTCTTTGGCCATTTTGGCCATATTCAACGCCAGGCGGATGTCGGACTGTTCCAGCTGTACCCGAGCTCCTTGCCTTGCCATAGTTGCAGACATGTTGAAAACCTACAAGCCATTAGTTGCTACTTCTAAAAATGAAATTCAGCTGTTGCCTCTACCGTATACGCTTCCGTAGCCTCCTTTAAGGTTATTAACGCCTATTTCGTCCACTCTCGGGGATGCTTATCAGGTATTTCATTTGCGCAAATCCCACAGCTGACAACATCATGATGTTTGATTTCGCGGACTGTGCGGACAAATGCATTTGTCGACCATGGAGGTTTCCCGTTACGGGCAGCAATAAATTCATTACGTAGCTCTCTACAGACACCCGCTGTATGTTATACAGTTAATTGACCGCCGATGGCCTCGATATAGATTCACTCACATCCCACCTCACGCTGCTTCTTATATTTCGTGCTTCCAGTCTTGCGGACCATTTTTAAATGTGCATCCTGGGTCATATGTTTGGTGGCTGCATTGGCAGCATCGTGGTGAACTAACTTGTGTCTGCGCTCTTGTTGTGTGCCAAGAATTTCCGTATGGGATGTAGCGCCTGCGAACCTGCCGGTATTCGATCCGCTCTCACCTGGTGGTGGTGGTTGAGTATCCATCATCTGCTGGTGTGGAATAGCAGAGGAAGATGATAACGAGAGGAAGTAGGAATCCCTGGGGACTATATAGTTAGCTTCATGTCAGAATGGAATAAGTAGCAGCGAAGATGATCGTTATGCTCAAGATGAATCCTACTCAGTATGTCTGCAAGTTGCAGGGGTTTCCCACCCCCCTGCAATTTGCAAAGAGTCGGTCTGATGTTGTTTGTTCATTAACAGGGATAAATTACGGTGTAAGACCCCCGGAATCGCTCAATTGCTAGATATTAATAGGATGCAGTTTGAGGGAAAGGACGTCTGCTGATGTTGGTCTCAAATAATCCCCGGGATATTACATGGAAATGACGCTAACAATCATGTCATATCGTACGGTTAGCATCTCTATTCCTGATTTCTTGACAGTCAAGGGGGAGATTTTGCTTTGTTCAAGATGATTAAACATACCAACCTTGACATAAAAGATGCAGCTTACCTCCATATTGTCCATAACTTACAACATCCAACATCTCGCCCAACAACAAAGTCCACGCAAACTACAATGGTCAATGCTACAACAACGAACTTTTCGCCACTCCCGGCAGGCAGATACGGTAAATCGACAAAGCAGTCAACCCAATGATGTCATCAAGTGAATCATGGCAAGAGCGGGTAGGAGGCAGAGAGAGTCCGGGCCTTTGGGGCATTGCGCAGCTTGAGATCCAAAAAGAAGCTTGCGGCGGAAAAGCGACAAGAAACGCACTTCTTACGCAATGTAGAGAAAGAGAAATGGATTAAGGATTATATTGACAGAAAAACCACTGGGGCAAGAAAGCCAGTTGAAGACGCAGAGGCAGCGGTTCATCAAGAGCAGGACCATATGACACATGCTGTAATCGCGGGATTGACGTCCACAGAGCCCGAAAAGACGTTTGAGGAGATGCTGGTTGCTATCAGAGACAGTCAGAGTAATCTTGCAAGTTCCGATGATGGGGAGGATGGGGAAGACGAGGATGATCAAGAGACTGAGCAGGGCAAGCTGAGCGATGATGATGAACCCGGCTGTGTGATTGGCACAATCACCAACATGGTACAGCAGCGCATGGAGAGCTTTCGGCAGAAGCAGATGAAGCTCGACGAACTGACTCAACCCGGATGGGAGCATGCAGCTGACTACTTCTGTGAACGAGATGAGAAGTACGGCACATCTGAATTGAGGGTTCCGGCAGTCGTTAAGCTGCAAACGAATGATGACGCTTTAGCACCTCCGCCGACAACATTTGCAGAGCTTATGGAGAGTCTTGACATTGTCCCCGGAATATTGCAAAGGCCACAAGGGACTTCTCGACCAGGAAGTAGTCATATCAGGCTAGGTTCGGTGGAGCCGCAGTCAAAATCGAGCATACCGAGTGGTGAGACAGCTGCAGAGCCCGATTTGTCCACGGTACTGAATGCGAAGCCAGTTGAACCAGTAATCTTTTACCCCTGCATATAGCCTCCCACTAATTACCATATAGGTATCGGATTCCGACGAAGAAATGGTGACGGCTTTTGTGTCTGCGGAAGAATTGATATACAAAGTGTAATTCTTGATGTCTGATCGTGGTGAAACACAAGGTGTTTACCAATTTTGCTACGTGTCAGCTATTTCTTGATTTCAGTGACCAAATTGTGAGACATGATAATTCGTCTGTGCATGTGCAAGGGTCGAACGCACCATGTGAATGTTCTGAAATCCAAATTGCACTGTAAGACAGCCCAAACGTTCAGTTTCCTTTTGCATGTGACAGTTAAGCGACAAAGCAAAAGCAATATTAGTGACGAAATATGCTAATAAAATTTAAGTGAGTGATGTCATACATATCATAGAGAGAGTGGTCAGTGCGCATGACGAATCGATCTGAACCACAACCGTCATGCTGAATTCATCCATGTATCCAACTTCATAACTTGCTGTACAGACCTGGTGCACATGGTTGAGATATTTGAAATTGTTTGTGGTACGTCGTGCAAATTGAGGAGAAGAAGCTGGATAAGGAATGGTGAGGAAGTTGAGCTATATTTAATAAAAACTAGTGAAATGATCTACATGCCGTCAATTGCCGGCCGAAAGGGCGAGAATGTAATAGGCCATGTCATTTCTCACTCAGATAGCGTAGACAGCAGTTGATCAGAAATTGACAGGTAACAAAACTCCTGAATGCAAACAATAATACATACAAACGTAATACTGGATGTCAAAAATGCGTATATAATTGGTTGCATACAATTATTGAGTGAGCAAAGGCTGATTCGATGTGATTAATGTGAGCGTCAACAGAGTGTCAACGATTGTAAGTGATACAGATCCAGCAATCAATGGGCGGCATTGTCATATTGGTCCAAAGTAAATGTATAAGTCGGTGTTGCTGCGAAAAAAGTGAATGACTCGCTTGTTGCCACATCCTAAAAATGACCATCAACGGAGCATCGTTGATGTTTGGCATTGCGTCATGAAACATCCAGTAGGCTGTGCAGGTACAGTAAGGCATAATCGAACTATTAGCCGCCTTTCAATACAATAATGGTGGTAGCAACATTTCTACTATGTCCTAACAATAAGTGTCAACAGAGCGTCAATGACTTTTGGCCGTGCATCATGGAATATGCATGGGCTGTGCGGCGACGTTACTCCATAATCGCGCTATCGGCCGTCTTTCTAGGCAAGAACTCTTGCAACAACATCGCTACTATGTCCTGAAAATGAGGGTCAACCGAGCGTCAACGAGTTTTAGCCTTGTATCGTGGAGAATCCTAGGGCATTCCGGTGACCGTGAGCCATAATCAGATTATCAGCTGCCTTTCTAGGCGAAAACGGTCGCGACGACACCGCTAATATGTCCTAAAAATGACCGTCAATGCAGCGTCAACGACTTTTAGCCTTGTATCATGGAGAATCCTAGGGCTTTCTGGCGACATTGTGCCATAATCAGATTATCGGCTGCCATTCTAGGCGAAAATAGTTGCGACAACACCGCTACTATGTCCTAAAAATGAGCGTCAACGGAACGTCAACGCCTTTTGGCCATGTATCTTGGACAATCCGAGGGCAGTGCGGCGTCATTGACACATAATCGGACTATCGGCCGTCTTTCTAGGCAAAAATGCTTTGGACGACATCGTCAATATGCCCTAAAAATGAGCGTCAACGGAGTGTCAACGATTTGAGGCCTTCTATCTTGCAAAATCAAGGGGCTGTGCGACTACAATGATCCATAATCGCACTATCGGCCGCCTTTCTAGGCAAATATGCTTAGGAGAAGATCATAACCGTGTCCCAAAATGAGCGTCAACGGAGTATCAACAATTTTTGCGCTGGCATCTTGGATAATCTTACCGGAATGGAACACAAATAAACCACAATGAACCTATTGGCAGGCTTTATTGGCACGAAGCAAGTGACGATATCGCGTCCGCCTCCTACCATTGAGCACCCACGGTGCGTCAAGGCTCCGAATGCTACACAGTAATAAACTTCATTATGCTGTTCCTAAATGGAGTTTTACGTGGTCAGTCATTGCAATCCGTTCTTGTATTCAACTTCACAAATATGCATGCAATGTCTTACTGATCTGATAATGTTCCTTGTAGCTGTGAAGGCAATATTTAAGAACCCACAGTCTGCTTCACTGTATTGTTATTTTCAGCAGTCATTCAAGTAGTATTACCCAGCTTCCTAATTTCTACCACCATGTCGGATACAAAATCTTTGAACACCTCATTGCTCGAGGTTGTGATCTCTTCCAAAAATGAACGTGTCTTTATTCGTGATTTGAGCAACCTTGCTTTGCAAATCATCTTTGATGCATGGTGGGCTTCAATGAATGTAGGCTCGAAGCGGCCTATTGCTTGGAATACTTCTAGACATGCGCCTTCGTGGCAATTCTATTTACACTGTGGAATTGAGGAGTCCGGCAGCCCTGACATCATATCTATCATTTGCCATCAAGTTCTTCGCCATCCATCATAACATGGGACAAGCTCAATGGGGAAACACTTGCTGGCAAAAGCTCACATTGCAAAGTTAAACGAATTAACAGAGTCAGAGGTCACTGAATTGACTAGTTCGACGGTCGATGAAAAAGATTTCGCCATTTTGACGAGACAAGGAAGTCGAGGAATCACAATAGTACGTTTGCAGAGGAAAATCATATTTGATATCCAGTTTCATCCATATTGACCGAAATGAAAGACAAAATGTTCCAATTTGGCAGCTAAGGACTTTGAAACTTCCAAATTTCACCAAGACACTTGGAATCGCTGCCTCATGTTAGGATTTATTTTGGTACATACTCCATGGAACGCTGTATCAAATCTTGAGCTACGGCGGTCATATAAGGCATTACGTGATGACCTAATGCTGCTGTCTGCTACGACTCTTAGTAACAATCCCCGGAGGGAATATGCACTGACAGTGGATGCAATTAAGAAGCAATTGCCAGTACGAAATAAAGTGAGTCTAGCTTTGGACGGATGGACATCAACAAACAAATTGGCTATAATGTCAGTCATTGCTTCCTATATGGATCGAAATTGGGCATTGGATGAAGTTCAACTCGCTTTCGATGAGGTTGATCGCCTGGTCTATTCCCGTTTCAAAAGCTAATTAAGGATTATAGGTCAAGGGCCACTAAACGGGAGCAAGGCTAGCCATACATTTGAAGGACGTGCTTGATCGTTTTGAGCTTACCAATGGCCGTTTGCTTGGGATTACAACTGATAATGCTTCCTCAAATTACTCGATGACATGCGAGCTGCAATCAATACTTGAGGCCTCTGGAATCGATTGGCCGGCATTCAGGAACCACATACTATGCATGGCGCATGTCATACAGCTCGCTTTAGGTGCATTCATGAGCAGTCTCGGTGTGAAAGGCCGCACCAAGTCTTGGGAAGCCCATGAGTGCGATCAGCAATTTGGAGAACATGAAAGCATAGACGTTGGGAACAGTCAAAGACTTCGAAAAGAGGGCAATGCTAGAATCAATAAGGTGTCGGCCAGGAGACCAGGTTTAGGAAAGATAATTGAGAAAGTACGTATTTCATGATATTTTGAAAGTCCTGAAGCTGACCTTCATATAGCAGAGGATCCTTGCTGTATTAATTACGCTAACAACTGGTCGCCGAAATGAGTTTATTAACTGTCAAAAAGCCAAAGTCCGCATTGCAGTACTTCGGATTATGGATATGAAGACAAATTGGAACTTTATGCTGGAGTGACTCGGGCGCGCCTACCGTTTATGGGATTTCACACCCCACTGGCTTCAAAATCCAAAATACTGTGAATACCGGCCACTATTCACAACTCAGGATGAATGGACGATTGTCAAGTATGTCATGGAAGTATTGAGGCCATTTCAATATTGGACCCTTTGGATGTCAAGAAGGGATACAGTCACATTGCATCACGTTATCACAGTATACAATGACATGTTCGATCGCATGGATGGCGTGATACGAGCTTTGGCCAAGAAGAAGACTCAATTGAAGGCAGACTTGTTCTTCGCGGTGCAGTTAGCTCGACAGAAGCTTTCCAAATACTACGCCGAAGTGACTCCAACGATGGACATGCTTCTTATTTCCGCACACATCTTTGATCCTTTCAGCAAGTTGCAATCGTTTAGAAAGTGGGACAAGGGTATGGATATTAATCCTGAGGACGAGACATCCTACACAACATAACACCAGGAGGCCTTTCTGAAGTATGTGGAGAATGAATACTGCGCCAAACATTGACGTGTGTTGGTCAATAAACTCAACACCATACCGAGCAGCAATCTCGTCCCCTCCACAACGGCTTCAGGGTTCTATCAATCATCCTTCGATCCATATAATTCCTCCAGTGATGATGAGGAATACTTAACACCGAACAATGTGGCTGAGACGACCCCCGGACGAAGCGATCGCGCAGCCCGCTTATTGATTGCCGCCAGGCTCTATTTGAATTCACCGCCTGAAGCACCAAAGAACTGGGGACAAATTAATCCAAATCTCAATGATTACCACTCCGACCCAATGCAGATTAGCAGTACATATTGGATACCAGACATAACCGATTGGTGGCGCCAACAGGAGGAAACACACACAAAGGCCGCCGATCTCTCCAATGTGGCGCACAACATATTCTCTATCATACCACATGGTGTCGGAGTGAAGGCCAGTTTTTCCCTTGGCCGAGATGTTAATGGCTGGAGGCAGTCAAAAACCACATGCGAGACCCTTCGCGAAAAAGTCGTCTTAAGGCAGTTTGCTCGAGCCAATAACAGGATTTTGGCAGGCACTGACACGGAATTGGATACCACAAACACAGAAAACCACTCGGAAATGAGGAAAGAGGTGGAGGAAAGGTAATTGCACAGAATAGGCAAGGTTCACAACTTTTTGGAGATGTGGCAGGGCAGCCAAAACCTACGTGCTATCCAGAAGGAATCTCGCGCTCAAAACAAGCAGATGACCACTATGGGATACATTTCGGACTCGGAAGTGATCGTCAAAGCATCCTGGTCACTCTTTCAACACGATGATGCTGCTGCATTTAAATTGTCAGAAAGATCATCTTTGCCACCAGCTTTGTCTGGAAAGGACCTCCCTGGAGGAAGAACTCAAATCTTAAATGTTCGCCGAATCCGGAGAATTAACCGTCATCCAGTAGAATGCGACGAGGATAGCGCACCGGAAAGCATTTCGGACACCGAAGATTGGTTTAACTGGAATGGCGACTTGAATAATCCAAATGACAGCGAAGATGATTGCGCAGTGGACGATAAATCTGATATAGAGCAAAACAATGGCATCGATGATTCGGAATGCCCCTAGCAGCAGGATACGAGCGCCGCGCCAAATTTGCTCGGATTGGTTAGGCCGACACGGAAGTCAAAGAGACAGGCTGAAAAGGTGTTAATGACGGTCAATGCGGTTGAAACGCGGAGAAATCAAGGAGGGAAGAAAAAGTAGGACAGAATGTGTCAATGGTACACCAGCTTTATGTAGCTTGACCGAGAGTTTCAGTTAGAGATATATTATGGGCGAATGGTAAGAAGTAGCTTGTGATTATTGGTTCATAAATAGATATCTAGCAGGCGCAATAAATCTTTTGGCAGAATACATCATTATTAGTTGTGTGAGAGTGAACTGTGCAACGGAGTTACGCCGCTCGGCTTAGCCACTGGGCCGAGTCTCAATCAGGCAGAAAGACAACTGATAAAGTCATATCAGGATGAAAACAATTATCGATGGCAGCAGATGTTCAATGGACAATACATTCAAATGAACGTGAACGGAGCGTCAATGATTTGTGGTCTTGTAAGTATGATAATTCAGCAGTGACTTGGTTGTTGTTATGCATAATGGACATACTGGCACATTTTATTGGCAAAAGAGATACCAACATGGTCACCGCCCGATTCTTAGCATGAGCGTCAACGGAGCGTCAACGGAGCATCAACGGAGCGTCAACGATTTGTGGTCTTGTAAGTACGGTCATTCGCAAGTGACTTGGTCACTGTTAAGCATAACGGACGTATTGGCCGCATTTATTGGCAAAAGAGATAGCAATACGGTCACCGCCCCATTCTTAGCATGAGCGTCAACGGAGCGTCAACAATTTGTGGTCTTGTAAGTACGGTAATTCACAAGTGACTTGGTCATTGTTATGCATAACGGACATATTGGCCGCTTGTATTGGCAAAAGAGATAGCAACACAGTCACTGCCCCATTCTTAGCATGAGCGTCAATGGAGCGTCAACGATTTGTGGTCTTGTAAGTACGGTAATTCACCAGTGACTTGGTCGTTGATATGCATAACGGACGTATTGGCTGCTTTTATTGGCAAAAGAGATAGCAACACGGTCATCGCCCCATTCTTAGCATGAGCGTCAACGGAGCGTCAACGATTTTTATCTTTGCATCTGAAGTAAGTTATATTCCGATTGGTTGTGGATATCCATTTATGAGATATTGGCAGCATTTACTGGCTAAAACAACAGCGACATGCTCCCTGCGGCATCCTGAAAATGAGCCTCAACGGAGTGTCAACAGTTTTAGGACTTGCATATTTCGGAATCAAGGCATCACGCAGATCTTCGCGTGCATAACTGTATTATTGACCCCCTTCCTAGGCAAAAATACCATATATCGAAGGTGAAATACAGATACCAAATTCCTCGATATTGCACACTGCTCATCAAGCAAAAGCACATTGTTGGTTGCTGAAAACGCGATTTTGACAACATACTATTAACACACTGCAAATTCAAGAGCCTTATATGAATCTATAGATGGACCCACTGGGTGACCAACTGACAACCCGCTCAATTCAGACGGATTGGGGGTTTTCCATGGATAAGTACCCGAGTGGGCAGTTCGGGTTTATTGACGATCCGGACCGCCAATTTGGCCAAGGTTTGGTTTGGACCCGGACCCGGACCCGAAGTGACTGTCCGGAACCGTTGCTAACACTAGCGACAGCTACATCATTTGAGTGAAACACATGTTTGTGTAGTGTGTAGCAGTATCAAATTAACCTCACACAGACATTCATCAGTAGATTTCAGCATTGCCAAATTTGAACAGCTACTCCATACACAAATTGAAGTGTACTGGTGACATGAACTTAGTGCACTGGTGCATGGATATGATCAGACTGTACTCATAGACAGTATATTTATTAAACTTCAGAATAGGCTGTTGTACTAGCTGCAATCATTTCGCCTGAACTATATCTGTTTAGTGTCTAGGACTTGATTGCAAGGTAGAATATACCAATACCAACCAGGGGATCAGGCCTGAATTTCATAACATCTGAGTCTAATATATGGCCAGTGCCCTTGATACCACATTCCAAGGCCGAGTTCCTCCTTTTCCTCATTTATACTTCAGCTGAACACCAACAAACCAGATTCCCTAATTTCAGGAGTGTCTGCCCACCAGAACAATAATATGGACCGTTTCCAACGGGTGCTAGACAACTCAACAATGGACAACACCTCCTCACCCTCAGGATTAGGCAGTGGTGATTCCAACAAAGTACTCCAATCCACATGGTTGGGCTGATTGTGTCGACAGGTTCATCCGGGTGGTCAAACAGCCAGGTAAGATGCATATTGCACCTGTTGGAGCAATTGTTGGACCTGTACATTTGGTGCGAGAGAATTCTGCATCAGATAGAATCTATAGCATATGGCTTGTAAATAATCTTGTGGATTTGAATACCTACTGGACTGTGCATCAAACTTACACTCCTGGGATAAGGTGTGCAGAAGGAAGATAGTTAATCGAATTGTACAAATCGATATAAACATTAGAAAAATCACTTGCGCAGAGTATGGCTCCAGATTCGAGGTCGAACAGAACAATCTTGGAGACCTGGCCAATACTCCCAATAGCTCCGATATTTGCACCTCCTCATAGTTTAATTTGGAAGCATTTTGAAGACAACTGAACAGTCTTGAGGATATTCGTATAGTCTGTTCCACAATGTCCCGTGCTTTGCGGGGCACTGGTGAAGTAGTCTCGGAGCACCCGGGAGCTCATCACTTTGCATTCAGCCTATCCGGGAGCATATGGGAGTATCTGGAAGGATTAGTGTGGCTGTTCAGAGTTGCTGAGATGTTCAGTTATAACTTACAAACAATTTTACAGTTTGCTGATGTATGTGTTGCGTTGATGATAATATTGCCTGACGTCAGTGCCATCCCCGCAGTTGCGTGATTGTTTTGTAATTGCTGTGCAATTGCCCTTCTCGTTCATTTGGGTGCTCATACTGCGGATGTGGGCGTGTACAGTCACCTGCAAAAGCTCTCTGTTGATTACCGATGCAATTTCCTTGTCCATCTTGTCAGGCAGAGGTACGCTAATGTCTCATCTTAAAATTAGGCGTCTCTTTGACAAGCTGTATCCAGACTTTTGGGTGGGGCCTGGGCCGGCAGGCACCTTCTGACTCTGGGTTCAGAGTTCGACCGTCACCCACTGTCTGGCCAAAGTGGGTATTGGCTTAGGTTTGAGTATGGGTTTGTATTGCTATTCAGACTGCTGTTTGACTTGCAGTTTGGGTTTGGGTTTGGGTTTGGGTTTTGGTTGCTGCTGCAGCTGGTGCTTCTCTGGCTCACTGCCCAGCCTTGCACCTGCATAGAGTGAGGTGTGCCTTGCAGTCCCATCTCTGTCTTCCTTTCTCTCTTCCTGGGTCAGTACTGCTTTCCTTAGTCTTGCATTGCACAGCACCATTGAGGTCATGTCCACAATAACGGCCACCTCGTAGTATGCATTCCATGTGGTTGACATCCCGCTTCGTCGCTGTATTCTGCAGCCATTCTTCGTGCCAAGCCATTGTGCGTCTTCTCACACTGCATGTGCTTCTAGCATTATAGCTATCTTGGTGATTGTTTGGTGCAGTTGAGTTACCTCGCATGCCTGCTGCGTGACTGTTCCATTCATTCGACTCCTCCAGTCTCCCGGTGCGCTCACTGGCACCATCATCTCGTTCCTCAGTCTTTTCAAATCTTGTTACGCTCCCACTGCACGCGTGCAGCAATGACAGACACACTTATTGTCTTCCCTACATTTGGCAAGCCACACCACTGGCTTTTCGGGCATCCTCCATATCCATATCTATCTCAACTGGGGGTTTTTCGATCATTCCTCCAATGGGACTATAACCCTCTTGTGTTGCTGTTGTGGCTGGTTTGGTTAATGTTGCATCATGTCACTCGCATTTGTCCTCCTTGAATTAAGCAGGGGGGCTCGAAGTGTTATTCTAGGGTCAGGTCGATGCTAGAAACCGCATGCCAGTATCTGTATATTGCACTCTGTTGAGATTGCTCAGTTGTTTGAAGTTTTTGTATTTGAATCATCTCCAAGCTGTTTTGGGAATCCATTCAATTGTGTGGATTTGGTGCACATTCTCCTTCACTGATGCGCCCACTCTCCTCTGATGGTCCAGGTATGCTGGGAGGCTCCTTCCAGAGTCAATTGAATGTTTGAAATCCATTACCGATGGCGGCAATCCGATTGCTGTCATCATGGTTGACTTATTTCGCGATGTATGTTTGCCAAGACTCGCGTCCCACTCTGATTTTCCACTACCAGGTGCTCCCAGGTGTACTAAAAGTTCTCTCCAGCCCTCTATCTTGTTCCAAAACTTATCAAAATTACTCCCAGAGTACTCTGGCACCTGGCATCAGTAAACCCAGCTACTCCGATGGCTGGCCGGATTGCCCTCCTAGGGTCTCATTCTCTTCTCAAATAGGTACATCTAAGTTTACACTCCACATTCTCTCAGACACTCCTGGAGGCTCCCAATGACTAAAATACATTTTGCTGATGTATGTATTCATAGTATGTTCATTTATATTGTGGCCACTATCACTTTACAACTTCAATATAACCATGGCATAAGAACGATTTGCAATTGACCAACATTGGTGGTCACTGTTGCTGTACCAGCTTATTGCCAGCTGGCATTGTAACTGATAAACAGATAGAAGATCTTTCTGTCCTAACAATTTATATACAGGACAATTATATTCAACTTGTCTTCCAGTACCAATGTCTTGCAGAGCCACATCAGCAAAAAACATTTCCGTCCGGGCGGAATGGCTCCGTCAGAGTGGACGCGCTCCGTCAGAGCCATCAAAGACACCCTGGTGGCTGATTACTCCACGCCCGGTCGTCATTGCCACGCGTCGCATTGCATATTGCCCTCCGAATGCTGTTTCGCCGTTTCTTCTCGCTCTGTCGGTCTCCTAATTTAAACAAACACTCTGGCATTGTAGCTAACTGTGACCATACGTCGGAATGTGTTCATTGGGTACATGCTTGCATCAGGATTGCAATGCAATGTGACGCTGCGAAAAGCTCTGGTCGCGTTCCTTCTACTTTAAGCCCGAGGAGCGTAGGAAGGTGAGAAGATATGATACTACCTGGCCATGAGGATCCGCGCAATTGCGTGGATCCACGAAATCTCGGAAAGAGCGAGTGAAACCAAAAGTTAGGAACGACAGAGTGTATTTTCGTTGTATGAGAAGATGAAATGAAAATGATATGCTGTCTATCTACCCAGGGTCTCCCGAATATATACTCCACGTTGCGCATTCCACCTCCTTTACCCCTTTATCTCCATACACCCACCGTCGCTTCTCAACGATATATTTGGCGGCCGTGATTGAGCTAGTTTGGAGATACACTTGGAGGCCGAGATGGAGTGAACTGAGATTTGCACTCCGAGGCCGTGATTGAGCGGGTTTCGAGATGCAATTGAAAATCGAGCTTGAGTGAACTCAGAGATGCACTGGGAGGCCGTAATCGAGTGAGTTTGGAGATGCACTTGGAGGCCGAGATCGAGTGAACTGAGAGATGCACTTGGAGGCCGTGATGTATCGAGTTTGGAGATGCACTGGGAGGCCGTGATCGAGCAAGTTTGGAGATGCACTTGGAGGCCGAGATCGAGTGAACTGAGAGATGCACTTGGAGGCCATGATCGATCGAGTTTGGAGATGCACTGGGAGGCCGCGATCGAGCTAGTTTGGAGATGCACTTGCAGGCCGAGATCGAGTGAACTGAGAGATGCACTTGGAGGCCGTGATCAATCAAGTTTGGAGATGCACTGGGAGGCCGTGATCGAGCGAGTTTGGAGATGCAATTGAACACCGAGATTGAGTGAACTGAGAGATGCGCTTGGAGGCCGTGATTGAGCAAGTTTCGAGATGCACTGGGAGGCTGTAATCGAGCGAGTTTGGAGATGCACTTTGAGGCCGTGATCGAGCGAGTTTGGAGATGCAATTGGAGACCGAGATTGAGTGAACTCAGAGATACACTCCGAGGCCGTGATCGAGCGAGTTAGGAGATGCACTTGTAGCAGGCTATGATCGAGCGAGATTGGAGGAGTGCTTGGAGGCAATCGATCTGGAGGGAGGCGCGACGGTAGCTGAGACTCTATTCATTGGTTAACTTGTAATTGTGGGAATGTAGAGAGTTGTGTACAACATCCGCCGGGACTGGCTGGGAGCGGGAGACTGTCGATCTTGGGATGATGCTGTACTCGGTGTTAACTCATGATTATGGCATGGAGAGATAGAGAGGGATGACTTAACTTCGTGTTCTTAGGTGATGGTAGAGTTGAGCACAAGAAAGAGTGAGATCAGAGGAGATGGGGGAAAGCATCATGAGAAACTGGGACTTTGAGAATTTCGTGTGCGAGTCAATTGACCATCCCCGATATGGCAGGTACATGTCCTGATCCGGCGGGTAATAACACCGATACGAGGTCTTCCAAACCCAATGAGGCACGTCGTACTCCTGATATCTCATAGCCGCTCGTATCCTCCATATCGTTCTCATCTTCATCCCCCATCTCTCTCTTTCGCGTCCACAACTCTACCATCATCGCAAGAACACAAAGTTAAGTCATTCCTCTCTATCTCTGCATGCCATCATCATGAGTTAATGCTGAGTGCATCATACACTGAGTGCATCATACACCGAGTGCAGCATACACCGAGTACAGCATACACCTAAGATTGTCTGTTGTTCCTTCATTCTCACGATTTCGAGTTGACCCCTGAATGTAGCTTCAGCTTCCAGCGTGCCTCCCTACCGATCGACCGCCACCAGCCAGTTCTCCATCAGAGCTTCAAAGGTAAAGTCACCGCGTCACATTCCCACGGTTTCGAGTTAACTAACCGATGAATAGAGTCTCAGCACCTGGCGCGCCTCCCATCAACCGCCTACTCGCTCGATCACGGCCTCAAAGTGCATCTCCAAACTCGCTCGATCACGGCCTCCAAGTGCATCTCTGAGTTCACTCAATCTCGGTCTCCAATTGCATCTCCAAACTCGCTCGATCACGGCCTCAAAGTGCATCTCCACACTCGCTCGATCACGGCCTCCCAGTGCATCTCCAAACTCGCTCGATCACAGCCTCTAGTGCATCTCTGAGTTCACTCGATCGTCATTGTCAGGCGCACCTCGAATTGCTCTCAAGCACCGCCTGCAGCCAGATATACCGTGTGTAGACGGGTAGCTATATAGATACATAGATACATAGATGAGAATACAAACTGAATACATGAGTTTTAAAAATCGTTGAACGATTTGTAGTAGCTATGATTTCCAGGCGCACCAGCAGCGTTCCCAAAGAAGAAGTTGTTTTCCGAGACTGCTCTACTGTGATTCGAGGTGCTTCCAGGTGCTCCCAGGTGCGCCTGAAGGGCACTACATCAGACCAGTAGACTTCGTCCCGTCGCCTGGGCGACGGGCAGCGTGTAATTCTCCGTCAGAAGGTATGAGGTTCCGTCAGAGCCGTCAGAGCCGTCTGGAACACCCGGGTGTTGCTGAAGGAAACTAGAGTTGTTGCTGATGCAGAGGAATCTGCCATAACAAGATTTTCTCAAGTCAGTCAGTTAATTACAGTACAACCAAATGTTACAAAGTTTTTATCAATAAACATAATCTATACCACAGGAAAATATATTACCTCTCTGTCACATAACCCACTTCCCTGATTGCTTTTATGCCATACTGTTACAATTATTGGCTTATGTTTATATTTTGGATCATTCAAATAATATTACAATATCTTAGTAGTTAACCAGATAGAATTTACTAGCTGAGAGTGGATTACATAATGAATGAATAACGCTTGGTATTTTGTGGTACATATCCACTGGTATCATATAGTATTTATTTCAACTATTACGAATGTATACACTGGAAGATACCTATAACTGTAGCTTCCATTCTGATTCGGGAAACTTAACAATAACTTTATTTTAGAATGTATATGAATCACAGGATTCTACTCTGCAGTAAAATCACGTTCTGTGTAACTTGTTACATTTTCTTGTTTTGTTAAAACAATTTCATTTTGTTTCCATTCACAATTGCTTTTCAAATGCAAATTTTATCTATAGTCCTAATCTTATAAACTTTTTTGCACATTTTGAAAATATTTAATAATCACTTATATATTGTATATATGCCAGGACTATTTCCATTTGACTTAGAACAAATAACTTGTTTAATGCAAGTGCGTCAGGCAGCTTTCATTAACAGAGTAAATTATCCAATCTTGGTAATTGTCTTCCAACTCGAGTAGATGTGTTCGAATCAGGACACTATTACATGATGTCTTCAAATCTACAACAATTTCATTGTGAATATTGCAATTAGAAAATAACTTTCATCCATTCAATATTTTATTACCCTTGACTTTATAATTTTAAAATACGGATATATTTTTTCTACCAGTTTCTTGAATCTACAGTTATATTCAAAGTTTACTTTGTTTGACATAATTACAGTTCCTTGCTTAACTGCAGAATTCCTTTGTGGTACCCTATTACTTTATACTGATTTTTTTCAGATGTCCTGCTGAGCTTGTATTTTGCTTGCAGATCCATTGACTGAAAAATATATATATGACTCGGACTGAACTCTGTTAGAGTGGAATGCAATTATTTATTTGAATTGTAGTTTGTACATGAATATAATATAGACAAGAATAATCTTTGATCAGAAACAGTGTAAATAAATATGGTAATATTTGACAATAAGCAGTAAGGGTACACACAATTGAATGTAGTCTTACCTATAAACATATAGTACATATCAGAACACATTTCGACACAGGGTCGTAAGTTATAGTAGATGTAGATTTACAGGTACAATGATCTCTACGGATCCAAGGCATATGGCAAGCCAACTATACGGAATGGATATTACTTGGTACTGAACACAGTATATGCCACAGTGCTATGAGATAATCCCTTACGTAATGTGCAAACATCTTGTTCAACCTGCTCCAGTGGCGGTGTAGTAAGGAACACTATTTTAAGGAAGCAATTAGCTCAAAATATCACATCAGGGATTGTATGAAGTTATGCATCCTACAACCAATTGAGACCACTCAGGGCGACCAATTGGTAACTCAAGTGCACAGAGAAACACTACCTCAATTAGCAGATGGTAAATACTGATACCAATACTGTGTATACTGTGCTGACATGCAAAGAACAGAACAAGAGAGGAGAGAAAGAAGGAAATATCCATAAGTGATACATTGCTCCATATTTGGACTTCATAATTTACTCTCTACCCACCATTCTTTCAATAGCTCCTAACTTGGTGCTGGCCTTGATTAGAAATATCAGGGTGGCAGAGTGTCTGCTCATGTGTTGGCATCATAGAAAGCTCCCATTGCAGGTATCATTACCAGCAACATGTAGTCAACAATCATATACATCAGTAGGATCTGGTGTAGTCACATCAAATGCTAATTGTGTAGTTGTGCCTATTAGTTGCTATATCTGATGGAGGTTCCAGAAATTATACCAGCCCTTTTCCATGTGAAGACTATCTGTAGTGCTATCTATCTCTCTGACATATCAATGATCATCTCCTGCTGAATATGTTCCCTGTGTCTTGCGATGCCATTCAGTAAACTATGGACTGTACTCAGTAGCCATTTTCAACCTTGTCAATTTCCTGTTTGCTATTGTCACATTCCAGTTTATAAGAATCTCAACAAGTACAGTTTCAGTACAATTACTGGCATTTATTCAGTAGACTTATCACATACAATTGTGGTGTCAGCTTGCTGTCCCTACTACAGATGTTTTCACTGTCACATTTGTCAGTACACATCATGTTATATTCATAGTGGACCTTTAACTCCGCTGTCGCTGTGGGGCAGATCAAGTAATTTGGAATACATTTCGTCAGTCTCTGAATCTTGTTGTTGATCGATTTCCAGGTGCACTTGGCACTTCTAGTGTGCTGTATTGATGAAAGCACTTCAAGGAACCAAATTTTTGCACATAATGTGCATTAATCAATTATCGCAAGAATTGCTGCCACTATGGCATCATTATCTGCATTAGTTGATGATCATTTCTCTGCTGATGACTAACCTCATCTCAATACACAGTAATTATCAAGGTCAAGGCTAATATTGTAGTACATTCTGAAATCAATTTGGTGTCATCAGTTGCCATTATCACGGTGTAGCTCGCCATTGAGCAGTACATGTCTGGATCAGATGCTAGAGAGCTGCTATAGTAATATATTTAAGTACCAAACACAAGATGGGATTTTCTGCCATAAGAATATATATATATAATCGAGCGACTTGCTATGGTATGTAGAGTGCAATTAGGTCAAGCCATACATCAGCAATAACTGTAGTTTCGGTCTGAAACACCCGGGTATTCCAGACGGCTCTGACTGCTCTGACAGAACCTCATACCCTCTGACAGTGAATTGCACACGAGCCGTCGCCCAAGCGACGGGTCGCGTTGCATATCTCCCTTGCGGCGGCTATTATACCATGCCTTGAATTGTTGCGACGCGTCACGTTGTATATTATGCTCGCTGCTGTGGCGTCAGGCTTCCTGTACTTTGTGTCCAGAATGTGGTGACGTATATGCAACATCAGAACGACACATATGTTACTCTCTTCACAGGGGTTGCAGTTATGCAGTAGCCATTTACACAACACCTGGCGATGTTTATGCCTTTCTTCGGCCGATAGCCACATGCCACACTCTCATTCATGTTTAACTTTGAGATTTTGTCACTTATTGCAATACAGTCTTCGCTTTGGATACATCGCTTGCCGTTGCATTTGCTTCGCCATTATCGTATTTTACATGTCTCAAATATACTGTCCGATCTTCACACTCTCTAGTTCTATACCCTCAGTCCTCCACATTCTGTGTTGATCCATCATCGGCTTGCGATGCTTATTCCTCCTCATCCGCATCCCCATTGTCGCACTCATACCCATCAACATCACCTACTATGTCCTCGGTTCTCCACATTCTGCGTTGATCCATCATCAGCTTGCAATGCTTCTTCCTCCACATCTTCATCCGCATCCGCATCGTTGCCATCCTCGCCCTCATATCGATTGACATCACTGGTTCCCAAGTCAAACCTCTCGAGTTCAGTCGCGGGCCGTCGTCGCTGGCTGGCGGGTGGGATGGCATCGCGCTCGTCACTTTTGTCACCTTCATCTTCAAAATCCCCGCTGCCCCCTCGTATCCCGAAATGAAGTTCGTCATCCGTGCAATTGTTGTCGATCGGGATGTTTGGGTCAGTGCTACTGATCTCAGGCTCCTCAAACTCCACTTCAGAAGTCAAATAGGCAAGAAGAATAGCATTGTCAACACTCGCTGCGTCTGTGCTGATGACCATGGCAGGCGTTGGGTTCTCCGCCTGCTGGATCTGACACTTGACTGTAGCAAGGGTGTTGTTATACACCATCTGTTGGTAGCTCTCCGGTAGTGTGTTCCAGGTATTCATCAAGAATATATACCTCTGTGCAACGCCAGGCGAGGTTAACAACTTGAGACCTGTTGCAGTGCAGCAGGATGCGTTCTTACCACCGTCATTCTTATGATTGAAGTAGTTCGACTGATCAGGTCTGTCCGCTTTCAGCTTTGACTCAGAAGCTTTCAGATGAATGCCTTTGTTCTTTTGCCACTCCAGGAGAGCATGGCGCAACGCAGTGCAGGTAAACATGATCAGTGGGGAGGGTATATGACTGTCCTTGTCATGAATCATGGAATTATAAGATCCATCAGCATACTTACCACGGTGATTGGCCCGATGATAAAATTTGATGTGGATTAACCGCGGGATTGCTTCTGACAGGAAGTAAAGTGGATGCTGGCCATTCGTTAGCAGCTTTCGACTTTTTCTGCATTGGATTCGGGCCACGTACACCACCTTCCACACGCTCTGCTACAAGAAAAAGATACTTATTGTCTGCCAGAAAGGAATCAATGAATTCCAAACGCTCTGCGGCTGATTCAAAGCGGTGGAGATCATCAAGCTTTCCTATGTTGTCCCTTGCAGATTGAATGAAATGGGATTTAAGCTTATTGACGTATGCGTGGACCTGGTATCGGTTTGAGCGTGTAATATCCAATATGGGCCATTGCTTCAGCATACCTCTTTCAAGATCTCCTTTGAGCGCGCCTCAAATGCTATGGACCAAATGTTGTTTTGCTGCATTGCAGTGTTCCAGTACGTGTCTATTATCTCCCAGTGTGGGGCTTGAGCTAATGCTTTCGAAACTCATCGCGTTGCATAACTTACGGTCTCCAAGCCGCTTGCACTCTTGAATGGCCATCTGTTCCACATGTTGAGCTCCAGTAGCCTGCCCGTTGCAAACACAAGACGCATCATGTCTGAGTGACCAAATCGATGGATGCTACGACTGCCGGAGACCATTGATTGAGGTGTAGACACCACCTGCGGTTGCAATTACCACTGCCTCTGTCTCTGATTCTTTTCAGTAGCTCGCGTTCGGAGTGGATTTGTAATGATCGCGTGGGCTTCTGGATTAGGGATGGGGGTAGGCAGGTTATCAAGACCGCTAAGAGGAGTGGGAGTGATAGCAATGCCCAATGTGGGGCTGGATACAATACGACCCATTGAGGTTCCTCCGGGTGCTGGTGTGCTATGACTGCTTGTAACCAGCTTGGCAGTTGCAGTCTTTATTGACCATCGCTGTGTGGTGAACGGGGTGGAAGTCATGCGTTGGGTGATATATGCAATGCTAGAATTGTTCAGCGAAGATGAGGGGATGGAGTTCTGACCTTGGATTGTAGAGTCTACGGAATTCCCTCCTTAAGGAGAATCCCTCTCACCAGCCGGTACGGAAACGCGTCTCTTAGGAGGGGGAAGTTGAGAATTCCCCAAATGCGCACGCATTTATTGATTCTGACGATTAGCACAACTTCGAATATTTCATACGACCGGAGTTGTGTCAAGGTGAAGGCTTTTGGAATGCATAGTCCGATATTGATGTTCCATGTTGAGAATGTAGGAATAAATGCCTGTGCATACATATGCAACGGCAGGCTAGGTTGACTCCTGTTTGAGCGACCAGTAAGGGTTTCGACAAAAAAGAGAGGCGCAGTGTAGACTGCACGAGACTCCAAACCCTGACAATACTCGGTGACGAGATCCCTTCAAAAGCATTCAATTATGGGGTTAACTGCCATCAGATTGAACACAGATTAAACTGAGCATTGCTATTCACTGTTACAGCAACGTCTGATGGTCTATTGTCACCGCTTGAAGGGTGTTTAAGCCTTCTTGGCGCAATTAACATGGTATTGCACTCGTTCTTGGCACAATACCTCGAACCATCGAGTGTGTATATCTTCAGCTTTCTGGTGGAATTCCCCTTTGGCAGAGCTAAAAGCATCGCAATGGAAACAATGAAGTATTCTCTATCCTATGATATCAGTTGCGTCTGCTTTTTGCATGGCTAGGTGTTGGTAGCCGTGTTGGATGGTTGCACAGTTGCGACAACTTGAGAACTACTCAGTTTGCTCCGAGATGCACGAGGTCTGAGCAGTGAAAGTCGTGTGAGATGCCAAAGCAACGCCCGGCGTCGCAAACTATCGTCACCGCGAGTGCTAAATCTCGTCTCCAGGCTCCTCATTTATGATGTGCCTTGTGGTTGTGCAAGATGAAGGCTGGGCCGTTTTGTGTTCATTGACCAACGAAATGCAGAATATCAATCAGATCGCAGGAACTCGATTATATATATTCCTTCTTCCCGCCTTCACCCCCATTCTCTATTCCTCCCGCATTCAATACACCGCCAGCATCCTCAACTCTCTCGACACACGTGACTTGCACAAAACAACCTCTCTCGTTCCAAGACACGCCTGATAACCTACACAACTTTGTACGTTCCCTCTGGGCTTGCTTCCGGTACATGCAACTGTATCATGACGTTAATGCCTCGGACGTAGATTTATTTTCAACTCACAGTGATGGCACCAATGGGCAGCCACAAAGAAAAGGGGAATGCAACTGCCAGGGCAATAATGCCGACATCGGTTATAAATGGACGCATGTCGTTGAATCGGGACCGTATGAAGGGATTCATCTCGGAACAAATCAGTGGATTCATACGGATATACAATGTTTGTGGCGTCAAGGATGAGAGGGCCTTGAACCTCCTTTATGATATAATCTTTCTTGATTTAGTCATGACTCGCCACTTTTCACAATTCCAGCTGATGTGGCTGCACTACAGGAGCAGGAGATCACCTTTTCGGGAGTGGTGGGCAGCCTTCCGCTCATATATGGGGCAAATGTTGACAAAACCCGTGATCAAATGAACAATTGGAGGTGGGACAACCCCAGTGCCTTTGGGGATCAAGTCGATCGCTCCAATCCGCAGACAACCAGCTCGGGGAAGGAAAAAGCACAGGCAAGCATTTCTCTTAGTACGGTAGCGATGATCTCAGGGCAAAGATTGAGCCACCAAGCTGCTGGCAGTACAGGCCAGGCAACTTCCTGGCCATTAGACCACTGAATTGGGATGAGATAATCGACGAGGATGTTGATGATGACAACTGGGCGGATCCCGGAGTGCCGAGTGGTGGAAGGAGCCGGCATAACGATAACAGTGAAAATGATGACAGCGAGGGCAAGGAGGACACGCAGGGCTGTGAGAAAGTGACCGGGAAAGGGAAGGGGACAAAGGAAGGGAAGGAGAAAGGGAAGGGGAAGGCAACCGAGGAAGAGAAGGGGAAGGGTAAGGGAAACGGTAAAGGGAAATGTATAGTTAAACAAACCCCAGGAGGAGATGGAAAATCTCGTGCCATTGCTGTGCAGTTGCAGAAGGAAATGTACGAGGCAGACTCAGACACGGAGGGCTAACTGGAGCTGGGATATTTATATCCGGGAGCATCACCCGCTGTGTCAATGTCCGCAGATGATTGCACCAACTCTACCTAGATGGACGGCGAATATGACTCAGAACTTGACCCTGATGTGGAAATGCACATAGAGGACGATGTGGACGCACCAGATGGCATTGATTTAGACGGCGATGTGGATATGGAAAGGGTCGGTGATGATGATGAGGAGGAAGATGAAGAGAAGAATGATGAGAAGGAGGTGGAGGAGGAGGATGAGCAGCAGGAGGAGGAGGATCAGGATGAGGATGATGGCAAAGAACCTCGGACGCTTGGCCAGGGCGAGATGGTAAATACATCGGCTGACGATGTTGATACCATGGTAGACGATCAGCCAATTGTGCTGCCTGAGCAAGGCCAGGAGATGCGCGAGCATACCCCACGGCGACAACCTCCGGCGCCTTCCCCACGGCCAGACACCCTGGAGCCTCGCCCACGACCATGAACTCCGGAGAGTCATCCCTTCAGTGGGCGGAGCATTTGGGGCTTGTAACACCACAAAAACCTCGCCCGTCGGTGGGAACTCTTCGAGAACCTGAGGCAGCGGGATACACCTTGGATATGGATGTGGATGTTGATCAGCAGCTGCAGATTGATTCGGCAGGTGGCGACAGTATCCCCGATGTCCCTCTCCCCGATGTCACTCTCCCTGATGTCGCTCTCCCTGATGTCTCTCTCCCCGATATCCCACTCCCTGATGTCCCTCTCCCTGAGGCGCGCCCGGATGGCTCAGAAGGCGAGGAGTGAACCAGTCCTCGCGTTGCAGAGGAGGCGATGGTTGTTGCGTTCAGATTAGAGTCGGGTTCTTGTCTTGTTTGTTTCCTTTGTTCTAATCTATTCATCTCAGGCATTTATTATTATATGCGTCGCGAGGTTTTTGGATCGCTCAAGGTTTATTTTATCTATGGGTATTGTACTGGGTTTATTGTTATTGGTTTTAGTTTATTCATGGTATTATGGGACATCACTCATACAACGATTTTGCAACTCCTGGCGTGTAAGGAATCTCCTTGTGATGGTGTTGAGGCTCAATAAGTTAGTTGAAAGTATTGTGAGCATACACACCGGGCTGTTCCGGCCCAGCACCAACTTTCGTCCCTTTCTACAGTGTATACTCCACTCCTCGCGTGTCGTCGACAATGCCAGAGAAGACCCCTTTCCGTTACCCCGAATTTTCATGCCAAAAGAAGTTCACCTCAGACAGCTGGCGACTTGAACATATCAAATTACACCATCCTGAACACCTTCAAGTGGAACGCCAGCAAAATCGGACCATTTGCAGCGCGCCCCGACGCATTGAACCCGGTCAGCGTTGTGAATTCAATGATAACAAAGATTTACTCGAAGACTTGGACACATTTCCCTACCTCGAACATGTTGAAAACATTGCAGACTCGGAGTTTCAACCACCTCCACCTCTGCCGCAGAGGGAAACATACCCTGGCGCCGGCGCTCTGCTGATTGATTTCATTGCTGAGCCATGGGAACGTGACGCTCAGGGTTGGCTTGAGACGAACCTACAGATCAATCCCTACTACCCGTTTGGGACACCTGAAGAGTACAAATATCTCCAGTGTGAGATTAAGAAGAAGGGTATGAGGACGTACTATGACAATGTGCTGAAGGAAGAAAACACCGCTCTGCGTTTCTCAAGCTTCAAAAACGGGGATGGTGTCCAGAATCTCATGGCTAGCATGCCAGATGATCAGGCTCTCAGGGAGTAGGAACTACACACTCTCGAGGATATAAGATGGAATGACAATCACCAACACCCTATCAAATCCTGGAGTCGAGACATCATCAAAAGCATGAGATGGTGGCTGTGGCATCTAGCCTACGCCAAGCATCTCATTTTCGCCCCTCAGCATTACTTTAACAGTAATTGACCCCCAAAATGCCTCTATACCGAGATGCACACTGCGGACTGGTGGCGGTTGGCACAGGTAAAGAGAGATACTTGAGGATAATAACGTGCTGATCGATGATTGGTCAACGCCCAGAGTCGAGGATACACTAGTTTTCCTTGATCTTCATGACCGACGGAACACATCTCTTGAGTTTTGCTGGCGACAAGAAAGAGTGGCGTGTAGATATGACAATTGGCAATCTATCTTCGACGATCCGCCAGATGCCCTCAACGCACAGCATGATAATGGTCGCTCTCCAAACGATTGCAATCAAGAACTGCAATAATACTCAGAACCGGCTGGATGAACAGCGGCAAACAAACCGAGAGGTGCTGAACGAAGTACTCCGGCGGGTACTCCAGCCATTCACCTTTAAACAACATCCCAGCGCCGAGAGCGGGTATTACAACATTCTCTGTGCAGATTGCAACTTCAGGCGTTGCAAACCGGTTTTAGCAGCATGGCTTGCAGATTGCCCAGGGTATAGCGATCTACATCATCTCGAGCGGCATGTCTGTTTTCGGTGCGAGTGTCCAAAGAACGAACTTGGAGACTATGTGCATCCTGACAAGCAACACCCCCGGCGGAATCACAATCTATGTGGAATGCTCAGCGACGCCAACACAAAGGCAGCCGATGCCAAACTCTCGTCGCGCCATGTTCACCGATGATTCAATGTGTGTCGACACATTCCCAGTATTGTGAGAGACCTCCATACGCCTGACCTCCTCCATACAATACAGATCGGCATTCTTCACCACCTCCAGAAGTGGATTTTCCACTTCATGAAAACGCCCGAACGGCTTGACAAGTACAATGCAATCTGGTTATCCGTACCTGCTTACCGCGACCTCAAACCAAAAACTAAGTCATATGAGGACGTTTCTCAATGGAATGTGAAGCAGATGAAGAAAATGAGATTGTACCTGCTTGGAGTTGTAACCCAGTCGTTAAGAGGCGGAAGCCCCGCTCAGAATCCCATATTCAATCACGCACTTCAGTGAACACGGGCATTGTTAGAATTCTTTTTGTATGATCGATATAAATCTCACAATGATGCGACATTTAGCTACATGGAGGACGCCTTGCATCGTTTTCACATCTTCAGAGATGTTTTCTCAATCGGGGGAGCCGGCAAATAGGCGAAGGCCAAAGCCAATGCCCTGAGAATGGAACTCGTGAAGAAGGGAAATGTAGCCGAGGAAACAAATGCTGAAACTTGGACGCTGCCCAAGATGCGGTGTGAAATGAATGCCTGGCGGGATCATATCAGCCACGAGATAGATATTTCCAAGGAATTGGATGCCGACTTCAACTTTCCGAAGATCCACTTGATGTCTCATTAGGCCGAACCGATTCGTCGATATGGAGCCTTGCAACAGTATTCTGCCGAGAGACATGAACAACCACATAAAACCAACCTCAAGGACAGTTGGAACGCCTCCAATCACAATGTCAACTACCTGCCACAAGTAATCACGTTTCAGCATCGCATTCTCTGCTTCGAAATCAGAGAGCTCAATCTCCAAGCCCTCGCTCAGCGTTGGGAGAACAGCGCTGCCGCCTGCAAAGTATTTCCTTCTGGTGCTCATCTGGCAGCCCCCCTGAGCTCCCTGTTATATGCGAAGCCCGAATTCATGGTGCCCCAAAACCGCCATGATGGAAAGCATCCTGACGCTCTGATCAAGGACATCAGAGCATTACTCGACAATACGCAAGATGCAATGCACCGCGCGGCAATATACAGCGGCACGTGGGAGTTTATAAAGCATAAGAGTCGTAACAAGACGTATATATCGGACGAACAACTGCACGCAATGGAGCTCTGTATATACCACTGTAGTAAGGTACAAGTTGAGGGTTTAGAAGGTGAACGCATATTTCAGAGGTGTCGATGCACATGATGCCAGAGCTGGCGCGGAGGTGATCGACGGAACGACTGTGTCTGGGTAAAGCAACGTCCAGGGAGGTGTTATGGCATGCTGAATGGGCGTCTGCCGTGGCAACTGCAACGGCTATTCAAGATCGAGTTCCAAAACGAGGATGGAGCTTTCGTTGAGTATTGGTTAGCCCTGGCACTCACCAAAATACCTGAAAACTCAGGTAACTTGGATCCTGTCTCGAAATCTGTCCAAGTGAGACAAGCACCGGCAGCCGTTGCTTTGCAAGTTTTCAGGGTGGGAAACATCGTTCGCTGCGCACACGTACTTCAAGAGATAGCTACTAGTTGTAAGACAGGAGACGAACGGAACGAGCGATGGATTGTCAATAGCCACATAGATCTGGTGACTTGGAATGATGTGTAGAATTTGTAAAGAGAGAATTGCATTTTGTGCGCTGTTAGAAGGAACGCGTGGAGTGGTTTTTGCAGTGTCACCCATCGCAGTGCAATCCCGATGCAAGCGCGTGCCCAATGAACCCATTTCTACGTATGGTCACAATTGATCTTCAACGCGCGAGCGTTCGTTAAAAGTAGAAGACTGACAGAGCGAGAAGAAGCAGTGAAACAGCCATTCGAGGGGGATATGAAACGCGACGTGTGGTATTGAGGCCGAGTGCGGAGTATTCCGCCACTGGGGTGTCTCTGACAGCTCTGACGGAGCTCGTGCACTCTAACGGAGCCATTCCATCTGGATGGAAATATTTTTTGCTAATGTACCAGCAGTATATTATTTATCAACAGATGTATACTTAATTTGTAATCTTGTAGATTGTCAATGATAGTAGCTCTATCAAGTTCAGTAGAGTTCCACATAACCACTATTATATTACCATTGTCAAATGATTTGATTATTGTTCATTTCTAAGTAGTAACTCATTTTAGTGGTCATATGTCCAATTTTCATAATCTCAGTTTTCACACCATATCTTAATTATGTAGCTTTCTGAATCCCTATCATTTTTCACATTTAATGAAATATCTCCTACAAAAGCTTCACATTGTAAGTGATAAGTTTTCAGAGCATCCAAAAGCATGTTACCACTGATAATTGTTATTCTCCTGTGTAGATTGTCTCAACATTACAAACACAGACATAACTTTACAGCTTATCGTGTGCTTGATTGATACTTACCAATACATTCGGAAACACTTAACTCACGAGGTGGAAGGGAGAATTCAAGAGGCCGTGTCATAAACAGTTCTCGCAGCAATGAGTTAACTCTCACTATCCAGTCAGTTACTAGTTGTTTCTTTTGACAAATTCTTGTTCAAATTATATACTTTTCAGTCAATCTAGTTAGAATCCCCATTACAATTTCTGTATGCTCAGGATGGTTCTAGTGACATTCAAATTGGCTTCAATGCAAACAGCGTTGTATTTTGAATATTACTATTTGATGGTGATATTATTCCCATTCAAATAATGTTATCAACTCATTCCTGAATGCTTTCTTCCTCTTGTACTAACAGTTGGTCAGATATGCCCACATATAATAATCCTTCTAAGATCTCCAACTGGATTCATTCATTATGTTCTTTATCTACTGATAGATCTGTCCCTTTCTTTTGCTCAAAATGCAATAGTCATATATACTAATATTGTAGTGTATTTTCAACTACATTAGTATTATAAACAGCAATTGAACTAAGTTTATCGCATGTGGATTTGAAGCAATATATTTATCATAATTGATACAATAATGTAAATGTGGTTCTTTTCTCTCATAATGTATTTTCTTCCAAGACAGAAAAAACCAATATCCTTCTACATCATCTTTAGCAGTATGTTATTTGAATTCAAGAACTAAAGGCAAATGCCTCAGGCTTTTTAATATCTTGAGATCCTCCAAAGTATGATTCCTTCGCTATCCGTTGGATTGCAAATTTCAATTCCTGAACTGTTTGGGCCTGCCACCAGGCTCCGCCCACCTTAAAATCATGATGACGCAACTACAATATCGAATGAGAACCTGAGACTTTGTAAAGCTACTTAATTGTATTATATGCGCATTCTGCTAAGATCTACGGACCTAGCCTCACTGAGGGAGTAATTAATAAAGCTCCTCGTACCGGGGCGTAGCCTTCAAATTTGTTCTTCAAATACCCTCTCAGGTCAACCAGAATCATGTGATCGCAGGACCCCAGCATGTACTACCAACTTCTCCCTGACGCAGTGGATGGAGCAGCCACTGCAGACAAACTTCCCTTATCAACAATATCTAAGAATCAGGGAAAATCATAAAAATGACGATCTACAAATGATCACTCACCCTACCTGTAGACCGTGATATGGAGTTCCCCATGCCTCAGATTGTTCACGTCCCAGCTGCCTGCCACCCTATTGTTCCATGATACCACTCACACACTACTTATAGTACCCTGCAATCTGAAATCTGTTTTCTGAACACAGTAGAACCATTTGAAATTTTAAGCCTACTATTGACATAATCACTATTGGAGCATATAGCAGCCCCCACCAATGCATGTGCTGCTGCTAAAGCCAAAGAAAAACAGCTGGATGGTAGTAGAAAATGGAAGGAGGTTGCTACATCAGTATGAGGTGGTTGGTTAGGGATTGTATTGAAAATTGCATTGCATAGTTCCCCTGCAGTGCAGGACTACAGCAGGCAAGTATTAGCAATCGATCCGGGTAACCCGCCAGTGGTGAGGGTTTGAACCCCAAAACTGGATCGGTGTGGTTCCAGTCTCCTACATTAACCCCATCTCCTGCTTGTTGGGGGGCCAGACCCGGACCTGGACCGGTTAACCATCAGGTTTTTCAAGGTTTTGCTAGACCCCTTCGTTCCAATCTCTGCATCTGCGTTTCTACTTTCACTATAGATTGTTGTATTGAGATATGCTATTGCTAATCGCAAAATACTCACTTTGTCAGGTCGATGTCTGATTTGGATGTATTCTAGGTCTAAATGGTCAAAACAAACTGAAATACGCTACTGACCATATTCCGCAAATCAGTGTCGATGCAGTGTCAACAATTGTTGGTTGTGTAGCCTGGGTAATCTGAGGGGGAATATATTGTAGACAGCCAGAAACAAATTATTGGCTTCCTCTATAGGAAAAAGAAAAAGAAAAACGCTCCCAGCCCCAGTTTGGAAATGAACGTCAACGCAGTGGCAACAATTGTTGTCCTTGCATCACGGCTAATCACAGCACGATATGGCTGTTACTGTTTACATATATCATTTTGACTGTTTCTGTACAATAAATAGCTCATGAACACTTAGTGATAGTTTTGTGATTGAAGTATGTGGTTACTGTCCTGGAGGCTGCCATGGGAATATTCCCTGCTCATCTGCCTATACAGGCTGCCAACTCCATTTTGATGAATATTTATAATGCAGCATCACTCATATTACCAAAGACGCATAACCAAAATTCATTGATGCTCCATTGATGCACATTTTCAAGACAGGGCAGGGACGGTATCGCTACCTCTTTTGCCAATAACTGTGGCCAATACTACCTTTATGACTGAATGGAACCTATCACCCATCAGATTACCCAGGATGCAAGACGAACAATTGTTAACACTCTGTTGACGCTCATTTTCAGAATGCGGTAGAAAACATATCCCTATAATTGTTGCCTATAAAGACGGCCAATACTTGGATGGCGAATAACCATGACCAAATCAATTTTGAAGTAAATATCTTACAAGATCTAAAAGTGTTGACACTCCGTTGATGCTGATTTTGCCACTGTCTTATCCGGAATACGCAATCAGTTGATCTGGCATAGTACATTACACCCAATCTTGTAGCAGCCTTTCTCTCATTTCCGTTTATGTTCTCCTTGATCACTATATTGTTCTCTAATAATACATATCAATATATCCTTTAAACTATTCGATACAGTGTCTGCTAATTCTGGATACTAATGCACTCAACAATCGCATTCCTATCTTTCAATGCTCGTCCTCACTGCCAGGTTCGCTCAATAGGCTGCTCTGGTCTTTTAAATGAATGTTAGGTGCATTATGACAATGCATATAGTGTAATAACCAGTGGATGATCCTTCATCAGTCGGCATAACTGGATTATGAACTCTATCATACTGGCAATCATGCACATGCATCAAGATTGAAACATGGTGCACCAGGAAGAGGAACAGGCAAATCGTTATATCCATGTTGCAAATTGTTTATTTGGGAACTTTGAGCTGGAGGTGAAGTTGGCATTCCATGCAGAAATCGAAGTGGTTCCGGTGCAGGCAGTCTGTGCTGATTGGACAGACAAGCACCTGCACTGTTGCACCTCCAGTATGACTGGTGATTCTTGGCAGTGACCTGTTGGCGAGGAAGGAATCTGTTCATGTTGTTTTGATGAAGCATAGCTGGGTGTCTTTCCATCGCAGCCTTCAACCTTTGATTACCAGCAAATTCAACACTCCAGTTCTGCACTTCTCGAAATTTGGTGTGAGGTTTATTGGCCAGGCATTGTGTAATGTCTATTGCAGTGCACAAAAACCCTCCTGTGGTTATTGTGGCTATTTACAAGGCCAGGTACATATCAGAATGTTCCAGCTGGACCCAACCTCCTTGCCTTGCCATTGTAGCAGACATGTTGAAAACCTGAAACAAATCAGTTGCTGTATCAAACAATGAGATGCTGCCACTACCTCAACCACTTACACTCCCGTAGCCTCCTGTATGGTGATTGATGCTTGCTTCGTCCACTATGGGGGATTCGTTGCTCCAAAATTCGTCTGGGAAAACCTCACAGCATACAATATCATCATGATCGATTTCAGAGACTTTGCAGCCAAATGTCTTGATCAACCAAGAAGGTTTCCCGGGACAGGCAGCAATACATTTGTCATGAGATGTTCTATGTATACCCGCTGTACTTTATACAGTTAGTTGACAGCTGTTTATCTCAATTTGGATATACTCACATCGAAATATTTGCTGATTCCTATTGTTGCTCCTTCCAGTATTACAGATGACTTTTATATTTACATCCTGAGTCATATTTACGGTGGCTGTATTGGCAGCTTCACTTTGGAATACCTAGTGTCAGCAATGTTGATGTGTGGCTGTAAGTGCCATATTGGATGAAACACCTATTGATCAGCTTATTTCAAAACCACTCCCACCCTGCTGAGGTGTTTTGGTAGCCATGATTTACTATTGTGCCATAGGAGAGGCAGAGGAAAATGAAATGATGCAGGACGTCGAGAGGAATATATAGTTAGTTTTAATTCGAAATGGAACAAGTCTCACCCAGCCACACGTTTTACTCATGATAAATCATGTTGCTGATGTCTGAAGATTGCAGCAGTTTCACACCATCCAGCAATTTGCAAATAGTCAGTCTAATATTATTTGTTTTTTTACAGGGATCAATAGAGGTTCCTGACTGTCGAAATCTCTTCATTGGCAGTAATCATCGGGTTATTCTTCCATGGAAAAGACATCTGGTGATGTTTATCTCGCAAAATCCCAGGCATCTCACCTAAAACAGACCCCAAAAACTAAGCGGTGTTGTACAGTTAGCATCACTCTTCCGATGTTAGTGATGGTCCAATCGCAGACTATGCTTTGTTCAAGTTCACCAAAAGGGTAAACATTGACATTAAAGACACAGCTTTCCTTCATATTGTTCATATCTTCCAACATCCAACTTCTCGCCTCACAATATAGTCAAGTACAACAACAATGGTTGATACTCCAAAACAGAAGTGTTTGTCGCTTCCAGTGGGCAAATATGGCATGTCGACAAAGCATTCCACAGAATGAAATATTCATGTGAATGTAGGGAAGTACGGCTTGGAAGCAGAAAGAGTAAGAGCGCTTGAGGCATTGCGAGGCCTGCAATTCAAAGAGAAGCATGCTGTACAGAGAAGACGAGAAACATATATCCTTGGCAACGAATAGAAAGTAAAGTTGATGGAGGATTATGTTGAGAGAAACTGATGTGGCAAGATAGTAAGTTGAAGACTCCAAGACAGCAATTGAGAACGAGCAGGAAGAAAGAAGAAATGCTAAAACTGTGGGATTAACAACCAGAGAGCCCGAAACAATGTTTCAGGAGATGATGATTACTATCGGAGACAGTCTGAGTAATTTTACAAGTTCCGAAAGTGAGCAGGAGATTCATCCGCAAAAGCTATTTCCGTCCGGGCGGAATAGCTCTGTCAGAATGGACGCGCTCTGTCAGAGCCGTCAGAGACACCCCGGTGGCAGATTACTCCGTGCACAGCCTCAATACCACGCGTTGCATTGCATATCGCCCTCCGATTGCTGTTTCACCATTTTTTCTTGCTCTGTCAGACTCCTATTTTAAACAACCACTCTGGTGGTGTTGCCAACTGTGACCATACAACGGAATGGGTACGTTGGGTATATCTTTGCAGCAGGATTACAATGCGAACAGCGATGTTGTGAAAATCTCTCCTCGTGTTCCTTCTACCTGCACGCAAAATGCAATTCTCTCTTTACTAGTTATACACATTGTTCAAAGTCGCCAGATCTATGTGGCTGTTGACAATCCATCTCTCGTTCCATCCATCTCCTGTCTTACTACTAGTAGCTATCTCTGGATTGATGTGTGTGCAGCCGACCATGTTTCCCACGCTGAAAACTTGCAAAGCAATGGCTGCCAGTGCTTTTCTCACTTGGACAAATTTCAAGACGAGATCCAGGTTACCCGAGTTTTCAGGTATTGTGGTTAGCGCCAGAGCTAACCAGTACTGAACGAAAGCTCCATTCTCGTTTTGGAGCTTGATTTTGAATAGTTGTTGCAGCTACCACCGGAGACACCCATTCAGCGTGCTATAACACCTCGCTGGGCGTCAATTTACCCACATGCAGTCGTTCCGTCGATCCCCTCCGCGCCAGCTCTGGCTTCCTGTGCATCGACACATCTCAGAAATGCATTCACCATCTACACTCTCAACTTGAACATTAATACCATGGTAAAGACAGAGCTCCATTGCGCGCAGTTGTTCATCTGATATATACGTCTTGTTATGACTCCTATGATTTATAGACTTCCGCGTGCCCCTGTATATTGCTGCGCGGTGCGTTGCGTCTTGTGTATTGTCGAGTAATGCGCTGAAGTCTTTGATCATAGCGTCAGGATGCTTTCCATCACGGCGGTTATGGGGTCCCATCAATTTGGGCTTCGCATATGACAGGGAGCCGAGGGGTGCAGCCAGATCAGCACCGGAAGGGAGGACTTTGCAGGTGGCAGCGCTGTTCTCCCAACACTGAGCGAGGGCTTGGAGATTGAGCTCTCCAATTTCGAAGCAGAGAATGCGACGCTGAAAGGTGATCACTTGTGGATGGTAGTTGAGATTGTGATTTGAGGCGTTCCAACCGTCCTTGGGGTTTGTTTTATGTGCTTGTTCATGTCTCTCAGCAGAATACAGTTCCAAGGCTCCATATGGACGAATCTTTTCGGCCCAATGGGATATCAAGTGGATCTTCGGAAAGTTGAAGTCGGTATCTAACTCCTTGGAAATATATATCTTGTGGGTGATATAATCCCGCCAGGCGTTCATGTCGCACTGCTTCTTGGACGGGGTCCAAGTTTCATCATTTGTTTCCTCGTCTACCTTTCGCTTCTTCACGAGTTCCATTCTCAGGGTATTGGCTTTGGCCTTCGCCTTTTGGCCGGCACGCCCAAGTAAGAAAACATCATTGAAGGTCTGAAAACGATGCAAGGTGTCCTCCATGTAGCTCAATATTGTATCAACGTGAAATTTATATCAAACATATATATAGAATTCTAACAATGCCCGGGTGCACTCAAGTGCGATTGAATATGGAACGCTAAGCGGGACTAATGCCTCGTGGAGACTGGGTTACAATTCCAAGCAGGTATCGGCTCATGTCATTCATCTCCTTCCCATTCCATTGAGAAACTTCCTCATAAGACCTATCTTTCGCTGTGAGGTCATGATAAACAGGCACAGATAACCAGATTGCACTGTACTTGTCAAGCCGTTCGTGCGTCTTCACGATGTGCAAAATCCACGACTGCAGGTGGTCAAGCATGCCGATTTGCATTGTTCAGAGGAGGTCGGGTTTAGGGAGGTCGCTCACAATACTGGGAATGTGTCGAAACACTTTGAACCCTCGGTGAACATGGCGTGACGTGAGTTCGTCATCGGCTGCCTTACTGTTGACATTACTGAGCATTCTATATAGGTTGTGATCCCGCCGGGGGTGTTGCTTGTCAGGATGCAAGTAATCTCCAGGTTCAATCTTTGGATACTTGCACCAAAAAACAGACATGCCGCTCGAGATGATATAGGTCGCTATACTCTGGACAATCTGCAAGCCATTATGCTAAAACTGGTTTGGAACGCCTGAAGTTACCATCGGCACAGAGAACATTGTATTACTGGCTCTCGGCGCTGGGATGTTGTTTAAAGCTGAGTGGCTGGATTACCCGCCGGAGTACTTCTTTCAACACCTCTAGGATTGTTTCCCGCTGCTCATCCAGCCCTTTCTGAAGAATATTGCGGTTCTTGATTGGAATCAGTAGCAGAGCGACAATTACAATGCTGTGCGTTGAGGGCATCAGGCCAATCATCGAAGATAGATTGCCAATTGTGATATATACAGGCCACTCTTTCTTCTCGCCAGCAAAATACGAGGGAGGTGTTCCATCAGACATGAAGATCAAGGGAACCATTGTTTCCCCCACTCTGAGTGTTGACTAAACGTCGATTAGAACGTTATTATCCTCGATTATCTCTCCTTACCTGTGTCTCCCACCACCAGTCCGCAGTGTGCATTTCGGTATAGAGGTAGTTTGGGGGCATATCATTGTTAAACCAATGCTGAGGGGCGTAAATGAGATGCCCGGCTTAGGCTGGCTGCCGCATCAACCATCTCATGAATTTGATAATGTCTCGACTCCAGTATTTGATTGGGCGTTGGTGATTGTGATTCCATCTCATATCCTCAAGAGTGTGTAGTTCCCACTCCCCGAGAGCATGATCATCTGGCATGCTAGCCACGAGCTTCTGGACGCGATCCACATTTTTGAACTTTCGGAAACGCAGAGCTGTGTTTTCTTCCTTCAGCCCGTTGTCATAGTATGTCTTCATGCCCTTCTTCTTAATCCCACACTGCATAATGTTGTACTCTTCACACATCAACAACGGGTAGTAGAGATTGTTTTGTAGGTTTGTTTCACAGCAACTCTGAATATCGCGTTCCCATGGCTTAGCAATGTAATCGATAAGCGGAGCGCTGGTGCTGGGGTATATTTCCATCCGTGCCAAAGGTGGCGGTGGTTCAGACTCCAAGTCTGCGATGTTTTCAAAGTACTCGAGGTAGGGAAACGCGTCCAAGTCTTAGAGTGATGCTTTGTTAGAGTAGAAATCATCACGTTAAGCGGGTTCAACACGTTGGGGCACGCTGCTAAAAGTCAGATTCTTTCAGCTTGCAACTTGAAGGTTTTCAGGATAGTGTAATTTGATATGTTAAAGTCGCCAGCTGTCTCAGGTGAACTTCTTTCAGCATGAAAATTCAGGGAAAGGGAAAGGGGTCTTCTCTGGCATTGTCCACGACATGTGAGGAGTGGAGTATACACTGTAGAAAGCGATGAAAGTTGGTGCTGGGCCTGAGCAGCCTCGTGTGTAAGTTCACGATACTTTCAGCTACCTTATTGAGCCTCAAAACCATCACAAGAAGGTTCCTTACACGCCAGGAGTTGCAAAAACTCTACATGTGGAATGTCCCATAATACTATGAATAAATGAAAACCAATAAAAATATAACCGGTACAAAACCCATAAATAAAATAAACCTTGAGCAATCCAAAAACCTCGCGACGCTTGTAATAATGAATGCCAGAGATAAATAGATTAGAATAAAGGAAATGAACAAGATAAGAACCCAACCATAACCTGAACGCAACAACACTCGCCTTATCTGCAACGCAAGGACAGGTTCACTCCTCACCTAGCGAGCTATCCAGGCGCGCCTCAGGGAGAGGGACATCAGGGAGAGGGACATTGGGGAGAGAGACATCAGGGAGAGGGACATCAGAGAAAGGGACATCGGGGAGATTGTCGCTACCTGCCGAATCAATCAGAAGCTGCTGATCCACATCCACATCCAAGGAGATTCCGGCTGCCTCAGCTTCTCGCAGAGTTGTCACTGCTGGGTGAGGCTTTCGCGGAATAACAAGTCCCAAACGGTCTTTTCCACTGAGGGGATTAGTCTCCGGAATTCGTGGTCGTGGGCGAGGCTCCATGGTTTGTGGCCGTGGGGCAGGTGCCGGAGGTTGTGGCCGTGGGGTATGCTCGCGCATCTCCTGGCCTTGCTCAGGTAGCACGATTGGCTGATCATTTACCATGGTATTTACATCGTCAGCCGATGTATCCACAATCTCTCCCTGGCCAATCGCCCGAGGTTCTTTGCCATCATCCTCATCCTTATCTTCCTCCTCATCCTTATTCTCCTCCTCCACCTCCTCCTTATCTTCCTTCTCTTTATCTTCCTCCTCTTTATCTTCCTCCTCTTCATCTTCCTTCTCATCATTGTCACCATCCCATTCCATATCCACATTGCCATCTAAATCAACGCCGTCCGGTGCGTCGACATCATCCTCCATGCGCAAATCCACATCAGAATCATATTATGAGTCATATTGGCTGTCCAACTTCTCGGGAGAGTCGGTATCATCATCTGAGGAAATTGACATGGTGTGCGATGGTTCTGGCTCTAAATATTCCGGCACTTGTTAGCCCTCCGTGTCCAAGTCTGCCTCATACATTTCCTTCTTCAACTGCACATCAACGGCATGAGAGATATCATCTCCTCCTGGGGTTTGTTTAACAATACCTTTCCCTGTACTGTTTCCCTTCCCCTTCCCTTTCCCCTGCTCCGTTGCGTTCCTCTTCCCTTTCCACTTCCCATTCTTTGTATCCTTCCCTTTCCCGGTGCCATTGTCACCGCCCTGCGTGTACTCTTCACCCTCACTGTTGCCATTATCATTGCCATCGCCAGGACTCCTCCTTCCACCCCTCGGCGCTCCAGGTTCTGCCCAGTTCTCATCATCATCATCCTCGTCGAATATGTTATACCAATTCCGTGGTCTAACAGCCAGGAAGTTGCCTGGCTTATATTGCCAGCAGGTTAGTGGCTCAATCTTTTCGTTGAGATCAGCGCTACCGTACCAAGAGAAATGTTGGCCGGTGCATTTAACCTTCCCCGAGATGATTGTCTGCGGATTTGAGTGATTGACTTGATCTCCAAAGGCATGGGGGTTGTCCCACCGCCACTTGTTCATTTGATCGCGGGTTTTGTCAAACATTTGCCCCATATATGAGCGGAAGGGTGCCCACCACTCTCGAAAAGGTGAACTCCTGCTTCTGAGGTGCGCTCACATCATCTTGATTTGTGAAAAGTGGCGAGTTGTGACTGGATCAAGAAAGGTTATATTATAAAAGAGGTCCCAGTCCCTCTCATCCTTGAAGCCTTAAACACTGTATATCCATATGAGTCCACGGATGTGTTGCGAGATGAATCCCTGTATTCGGTCCCGATCCAACGACAGACGTTGATTTATAACCCATTTCGTTATTTTTGCCCTAGCAGTTGACTTCCCCATTCCTTTGTGGTTGCCCTTTGGTGCCATCGCTGCGAGTTGAAAATGAATATACATCCGAGCTTTTACCATTATGATACAGTTCAATGTAGTGGAAGGAAGCCCAGAGTAAACGTACAAAGTTGCGTCGGTTATTGGGTGTGTTTTGGAACGGGAGGCATTGTTTTGTGCAAGTCACGTGATGTCAAGATAGTTCAGGATGCTGGTGATGTGTTTAATTGCTGGCGGTGTGTTCAATACGGGAGGAAAAGAGAATGCAGGTGTAGGCGGGAAGAAGGGATATACATACTTCATTTCCTGCGATGTGATTCATATTCCGTGTTTAGTTGGTTAATGAACACAAAACGGCCCAGCTTTTATCTTGCACAACCACCAGGCACCTGGTTAATGAGGAGCCTCAAGATGAGATTTTGTACTCGTGGTGAGGACAGTTTGCGACACTGGGCATAGCTTTCGAATCACATACCACTTTCACCACTCAGACCTTGTGCATCTCGGAGCAACCTGAGTTGTTCTCAAGTTGTCCCACCTGTGCAACCATCCAACACTGCAACCAACGCCTAGCAGTGAAGAAAGCACATACTACTGATGTCATAGGATAGAGAATACGTCATTGTTCGCTTTGCGATGCTTTTAGCTCTCCCAAAGGGGGATTTCCACCAGGAAGCTGAAGTTATACACAATCGATGGATCGAAGTATTGTGCCAAGAACTAGTGCAATACAATGAGAATCGCGCCAAGAAGGTATAAACACCCTTCAACCGGTGCAATTAGAGCTTCAGACATTGCTGTAACAGTGAATATCAATGTTGAGTTCAATCTGAGTTTAATCTGATGGCAGTTAACCCCATAATTGAATGATTTTCAAGGGATCTCGGCCCTGAGTATTTTCGGGGTTTGGAGTCTAGCACAGTCCACAGTCTGCCACCCTTGTTTGTCGTATTCGTCCATGGTCGCTCCAATAGGAGTCTACCTTGCCTGCCGTTGCATATACATGCAGAGGAAATTATTCCTATCTTCTTAACTTCAAACATCTATATTGGACTATGCATTCCCAAAGACCTTACTCTGACATCACTCTGGTCCTACGTATTGCCTGAAGTCTTGCAAATCGTCAGAATCAACAAACACGTGGGCCTTTGGGGAATTCTCAGCTTCCGCCTGCTGAGAGACGCATTTCCGTACTGGCTAGCGAGAGGGATTCCTCTCAAGGTGGGAGTTCCGTACCCTCGACAATCGAAGGTCAAAATTCCACCCCCTCATTTTTGCTGAACAATTCTGGCTTTGTAGATATCACTCAACGCGTGACTTCCACCCCATCTACTACACTGCGACGGTCAATACACACTCCAACTGCCACACCAGGTACAAGCAGTGGTAGCACACCAGCACCCAGAGGAACCTCACAAACAGACTCAACGTGTCGCGTTGTATCCAGGCACGCCTCGGGCATTGCTGGTACTCGCACTCCTCTCAGCGGTCTTGACAACCTGCCTACCCCAATCCCTCATTCAGAAGCCAGCGCAATCATTACAAATCCACTGCTAATGTGTGCTACGGAAAAGAATCAGAGACAGAGGCAGTGGCAAGTGCGACAGCAGGTGGTGTCTACACCTCGATCAATGGTCTCTGGCAGTCACAACATACATCGATTTGGTCACTCAGGCATGATGCGTCCTCTATTTGCAATGGGTAGACTCCTGGACCTCTACATGTGGAACAGACGGCCATTTATTAGTGCAAGCGACTTGGAGATGGTAAGTTATGCAACGCGACACGTTGTGAAAGCATTAGCTGAAGCCCCACACTGGCAGATAATAGAGACGTACTGGAACACTGCTATGCAGCAAAACAACATTTGGTCCATAGCATTCGAGGTATGCACAAAGGAGATCTTGAAAGAGGTATGCTGAAGCAACGGCCCAAGTTGCATATTACACACTCAAACCACTACCAGGTTCACGCACAAGTCGATAAGGTTAAATCCCATTGCATTCAATCAGCAAGAGACAACATTGCAGAGCTTTACGATCTGCACCGCTTGGAATCCCCTGCAGAGCGTTTGTACTTCGTTGATTCCTTTCTGGTTGACAATAAGTATCTGTGTCCTGTAGCAGAGCGTGTGGAAGGTGGTGTACGTGGTCCAAATCCAATGCAGAGAGAGTTGAACGCTGATACCAAACGGCTAGCGTCCACTTCATTTTCTGGCGAAAGCAATCCCACGGTACATCCACATCAAATTTTATCATCGGGTGAATAACCGCGGTAAGTATGCTGAGGAATTTTATAATTCCATAGTCAATAACAAGGATGGTCATATACCCTCGCCACTGATCATGTTTACATGCACCGCATTACGCCATGCTTTCCTGTAGTTGCAAAAGATCAAAGGAGTTCATCCGAAATCCTCCAAGTCAAAGCTTAACGTGGACAGACATGATCGCTTGAACTACTTCAACTACAAGAATGACGGTGGTAAGGTCGCATCGTGCTGCACTTTAACATGTCGGAAGTTCTTAACTTCGCCTCGCTTTGCAGACATATATACATTCTTGTTGAATACCTGGAACACACTACCGGAGAGCTACCAACAGAGGGTGTAAAAAAACCACTCTTGCTACAGTCAAACGACAGATTCAACAGGCGGAGAACCAAACGCCTGCCGTGGTGATCAGCGTGGAAGCAGCGTGTGTTGACAATGCAATTCTTCTTGAGAATTTGACCTCCAAAGTGGTGTGTGAGGAACCTGAGATCGGAAGCACTGACCCAAACATCCCGATCGACAACAATTGCACGGATCACGAACTGTATTTCATGATGCCAGCGGACAGCGGGGATTATGATGATGAAGCTGACAAAAGTGACAAGCGCAATGCCATTCTCACCGCCAGCCACCGACTATGGGCCGCGACTGGACTAGAGAGGTTTGACCTGGGAAGCAGTGATGTCGACGGGTATGAGGTCAAGGATGCCCACAATGCAGATGAGGAGGAAGATGCATCGCAAGCCGATGATGGATCAACATAAAATGTGGAGGACTGAGCGCACCCGTGATGTCGACGGGTATGAGGGCGAGGATGGCGATGATGCGGATGAGGAGGAAGAAGCATTGCAAGCCAATGACGGATCAACGCAGAATGTGGAGGACTGAGGGCATAGTACTAGAGAGTGTGAAGATTGGACAGTATATTTCAGACCTGTAAAATACGATAATGGCGAAGCAAATGCAACGGTAAACAATGTATCCCAAGTGAAGACTGTATTGTAATAAGTGACAACATCTCAAAGCCAAACATATATTGGGAGAGTGCGGCATCGGATATATAGTAATAGCGGAGAGGTCAAATGTGGCACTTGGCCAGAAAATGGCATAAACATCGCCAGGCATTGGGTAAATGGCTACAGCATAGCTGCGCCCACTGCGAAGAGTGTAACACACGTATCGTTCTGATGGCACGTATCTGGGCGTAAAGTAAAGAAGTTACATATACAACAAGACCCCTCGCCTGGGCAACGGGAAGCGTGTATTCCTGCGTCTGAGGGTACGAGGTTCTGTCAGGGCTGTTAGCGCCGAAAGGAACACCTGGGTGTTTCTGACAGAAACTAGAGTTGTTGCTGATGTTGATAATGGGGATGATGAAGATATTGACCTGGGCAAGCTGAGTGGAGATATCAAACCAGGCTGGGTGGTGGGCATAAGATCCAAATACGTACAGCAGGGTATAGATAGTATTTGGTTCAAGAAGATGATGCTTGACAAAATGACAAAGCCAGAATGGATGGATGCGGCCAACTACATGCATGATTGACATAAGCATTCAGAACAATCAATTTGCAGGATCTGGCAGTCATTAGTCAGCAGACGAGAATACTGCCAGCTGTGCCTTCTCCAACAACGTCTGTCATGAGAATGTATCTGCATTTCAAAGTACCAAGAAATTTGGAAATGCTGCTCAGGACGTCTGAACCAGGAATTACATGTATTATGCTATATTCTTAAAAGCCACAATCAAACTAATACGTATTGCCTGATTCGTCCAACATGACGTTACATTCGTCACCGAGTAAAATTAAGAAGCCTGTTGAACCTGTATACTTTGACCATAGCATATGGCTTCAGCAGCTAGTCACCATGTAAAACCCAGCTTTGGACAAAATAATGGTTATGGCTCAATTGTTGCTGGAGGTACAGATTGGGAAATAATTTTTTGTTTACATTAGACCTAGTAGAACAGTTATTCCTATACCAATTTTGCTACGTGTCAGCTATAACTTGATTTAAATGACTAGATTTTGAGATATTATAATTCGTCAGTGGATGTGGAAGGGTTGTACGCTTTATGCAACAGTACTTGACTCCAAAATAGGCTGTAAGATGACCAACAAACACAATATTGTTTGGCCAATTACTATTAAGTGAAAAAGCAATAACTAAATTTGTGATTAGATTTACTAACAAAATCTAAGTCAGTGATATCATATGAGTCATAACAGGACCAGTCAGTGCTCAGTTCGAATGTGTCTGCATCAGGACCGTCATGCAGCATTTATTCATGTATCCAATTGCATCACTCTCTCCACAGACATGGTTCACATGGTTCAGATAGTGAACATTGCTTATAGATCATCATTGACATTGAAGAGACGGAGCTGGCCAAATACAGCTGAGATTGTTACACGATATTAGTCAAATACTGATGGAATGATCTACATACCGTAAATTGCTGGCCGAAAGCATGGGAATGTGATTGGGCAATATTATCCATCACTAAGATACCGTGGATAGTGGTTTATCAGATATTGAATGGCCACAAAGCTTCTGGATACAAATGATAATACAGTTAAACGGTATATTGCCAGTCAATTATAAATATGCGATTCCGTAGAATTCAATTACTGACAGTACAATGGCTGTTTGGATGTGTTTGATGTGAGCATCAACAGATCGTCAATGATTTTTAGTCTAACACATTCCGCAATCGAAGGGATGCATTGTCACATCCTTCCAAAGTAGATGTATTGGCGGACTTTATACGTAACAAGGCAAGCGACACCCTCATTGCCCCTTCGTCAAAATGAGCATCAACAGAGCTTCAACAATGTATTGTCTTACATCTTGGATAATCCTATAGCTGTGTGACCAGATCAAGACACAATCAAACAATTTGCTGCCTTTCTAGGCAACAATGCTTCCGGTCAACAACGCTACAATGTGCTAAAAACGAGACTCCACCGAACATTAACCGATCGTCAATGGAGCCTCAATGGAGTGTGAATGATTTTTGGTCCTTCAACTCGCATAACCCAATGTCTGTGCATTGACATTAACCGATATTCAATGTATTCCAAGCTATTATGGGCAACCAAGTACCAATACTGCGACCGACTTCTAAAAAGAATTGTCAGCATAGTAGCAACAGTTTTTGAAGAGCTCAGTGCGTTGAACAGCAACGAACAGTGTCGCGTTGTGTCTAAATTGAGTTTGTACTGTCAGTCATTTTAATATATCTTTCTAAACAACTTCACAACAATGCATGCAATATCTCACAGGTTTTACTTTTGTCTTGTGTGTAACTGAAGAGTCAATATATAAGAACTGGTATTCTGCTTAAAAATAACATCTCATTTGACAGTATCTCAACTCGAATTCCTCTGCTGTGAAATTCCTACTGTGATGTCCGATTCCTGATCTATAAATACCTCTTTGCTAGAGGTTATGATATCATTGAAAAATGAGAATGTCAGTGTTCATGATTTCATCGACCTCGGTTTGCAAATACGATTTGAAACATGGTGGGCTTCGAGAACTGCGGGCTCAAAGACACCAATTACATGGAATGATTCGAGATATGCATCTTCGTGACAAGTGTATTGGCATAGCAGAATTGAGCAGAACTGTAATCTTCGCATCATATGTACCATTGGACATCAAGTTCTTCGCCATCCATCAGAATATCAGACCAGCTCAATAGCGATAGACTTGCAGGCAAAAGCAGACATTCCAAAGATAAATGAATCAATCGTATTAGGAGTTTCCAAATTGACAAGTACAACCATTGATGAAACAGTTTTGGCGATGGTGAAGAGACAAGGCAGTCGAGGAATTACAATAGTATGTTTGCAGAGGAAATCCATATTGGTTGGTTAGATCTTGTCTATATTGATGCAATTGACAGACACAACACCCCAAACTTTCAGCAAAGAACATTCTACCTGACAAAGTTTGCCAAGACACCTCGAATCGCTACATGATGTCAGGATTCTTATTGGCTTATACTACATGAAGTACAACATCAAACCCAAACCAACGATGGACATATATACTCCATTATATAGTGAGCTGGTTCTGCTATCCACTAGAACCCTTTGCAATACTTGCCGGAGGGAACACTGACTGACAGTGGATGCATTTAAGAAACGATTGCCGTCAAGAAATGAAGTTAGCATAGCATTGGATGGGTGCAAATCAACAAACGAATTAGCCATAACATTGGTTATAGCTGACTAAATGGATCGAGATTGTGTGTTGGGTGAAGTATAACTATTATTCAACACAGTTAATATCCTGCTCTTTTCCTTTTTCAAAAGATATTTACAGATAATAGGTCAAAGGTCAATAAACTGGAGCAACGCTAGCCATGCAGTGGAAGAACGTTATTGAGCATCTTGGGCTTACCAACCGCAATTTACCTCGAATCATGAAGGGCAATGCTTCCTCAGATTACTGGAAGACTCAGGAACAACATTCAATCCATCAGATCTCTGGAATCCAGTGGCTTCCAACAAGAAACCACAGACTGTACATGGCACACATCATTTATCTTGCTTTTGGTGCGTTCACAAGGAGTCTTGGTGTATCGGCCGCACCATGTCGTGAGAAGCCCATGAGTGAGATCAGCGATTTGGAGAGCATGAAAACACAGTCATTGGGAAGAGTCAAAGACTGAAGAATGAGGGCAATGCTAGAATAAACAAGGTGTCAGCCATGAGGCCAGGTTTAGGAAAGATAATTGAGAAAGTATGGATCTGAAGACATTTTGATAGACCTGAATGTGACCTTCCGATAGCAGCGATTGCGTGGTGTCTTGATTTCTCTGACGCCTCTTTGTCAAAATGTGTTCATCCACTGTCAGAATGCCGTAGTACACATGGCAGTACTACCAATTACGGATGCATAAACATGGTGGATTTCGATACTCAAGTTAATTTAGCAAGCCTAGTCATGATGATAATTCACCCGCAAGTGGCGGAAGAATCCAATACACAGTGATTACTGGCCACTCTTCGCAGAACAAGATGAATCAACCATTGTCAAGTACATCATGGAACGTTGAAGGCTATTCAGATACTGGACCCTGTGGATGTCAAAAAGGCATATGGTGACTCTACATCATGTTATCACAGTCTACAATGACATATTCAACCTTATGAATGGCACTATGCGAGCTGTAGCTGAACTGAATACACAATGGAAGAAAGACTTATACTGCACGTTGAAGTTTGTACGACAGAAACTGTCAACATCGTTTCGTGAAGTAACTCCAATGACCGGTATACTTCTCATTTCATGAAATAGCCTGGATCCTTTCTGGAAGTTGCGACAATTTCAGAAGTGGGACAGAGGAATGGATATCAATCCTGAGGACGAGACTTCTTATACTACCCACTATCTGAAGGCATTTCTGAAGTGTGTGGGGATTGAGTACTGTGCAAAACATCGACGACTGTCCATCATTAAACCCGAAAACGTTCCGGGCTGCATTCCTTTCTGCCCTGCAAAGGCTTCTGCATTTGTTCAATATTCTTTTTGTCCAGATGATTTGTCCAGCGATGATGAAGAACATCTAATGTTTAATAGCATCGCTAGAACAACACCTATACGGAGCGATTGTGTAGCATGCCTATTGACCAACCCATCACACTATCAGAATTTGCTGCCTGATGCACATAACAACCGGGGGCAAGTTAATTCCAATGTTATAAATTGCCACTCCGACTCCATTGAGAATAGCTTTACATTTCAGATTGCAGAAATCACCGACTGGTGCCATCAACCAGAGGATATGAAATAAAAATATGCCAATCACTCCAATGTGGCATGCAACATACCTCTCTGTCGTACCACATAGTGTCAGAGTGGAGGCCAATGTTTCCCTTGGGTGCGATGTTATCAGCTGGAGACATCCTAAAACCACTGGCAACACTGTTCAGGTAAAAGTCATAGTAAGGCAGTTTGCTGGAGCCAATAATGGAACATTGGCAGGTGATTACCCAGCATTCAATACCACAGAAACTGAAAATGACTTGGAATTGCAGAAAGAGGTGAAGCAAAAGAAATTACATGGAATAGCCAAGGTCTATGACTTGTTTGTAAGGTGGCAGGGCAGTGAAAACCTCATACTATGCAGAAGGAATCTCGCACCCAAAACAAACAAATGACAGCCATTCGATACATTTCAGATAGAGAAGCAATTATCCCAGCATCCTGGTGAAACGTTCAACATGATTGTGCGGCTAAATTTCAATAGTCTGCTACATTACCATTGCCGCCCACTGAGTGTGCAAAGGATCTCCTTCAAGGACGAACTCAAGTATTAAATGTCTGCCAAAAGAATATAATTGACCATCATCCAGTTGAAAGTGGTCTGGATAGTTCTCCTGACAGCATTTCTGATACTCGAAATTGGCTTGACTACAATGGTGACTTTGATAATCCAAACGCGAGCGACGATGATGTGGAGGCAAATGACTAATCCGATACTGAGCCTAACATTGGTGTTAAGACTCCAGAAAGGTCAAAGCACCAGAATGTGAGTGGCACACCAAATACTCCCAGATAGATTTGGCCAACATGGAAGTCAATGAAACAGGCCGAAAAGGGGTTGCTGACGGCCACTGCAATGGAAAGTAGGAGGAATAAAGATGACGAGATACAGTGGGACAGAATGGGTCAATATGGTTTCACCAGGTTCTATACGTTGCTTGACCAATAATTTCATTTGGAGAGATATTATGGGAGAAGATTGAGCAGTCGCATGTGGATATTTGATTCTAAACAGAAGTATAGCTGCTGAAATGTATAATCTGGCACATTATCTCAATTTTTGAAGAATGAAAGTGACCCATAAAAGAAGATTACTGACCTCAGCTTTGCCAAAGTGCCAAGTTTCAATTTTGCTGAAAGGCAAGTTCAAATGATTATTCATCCAATTTTCAATAGCCACAGTTATTGACAAGACAATACATGACAATAAACATCAACAATTTTTGGTCTTGTAAGCAAGGTAGTTATTAAGTGAAAAGGTCACTGTTAAGCCTAGCCGGTGTATTGGCTGCCTTTATTAGCCAAACATCAAGCGACACAGTCACTGCCCCATTCTGAAAATGAGTATTAACCGAGTGTCAACCATGTTAGGCTTTGCATCTTGAGTTATCTAAGTGTGAATTTGTGGTAGTAATTCATATACAATGTATTGGCAGCGTTTCCAGGCAAAACAAGGTTTGAAATCTTTGTTAGCTCATCATCAAAATGAGCATCACTGCAGCGTCAACAATTTTCAATATTTTAAGTCAGGTATAGTGTTCGCAATAAGTCTGGCTAACCCACCAGCGGTCTGGGTGTCGACTGCAAAAACGGGTCGGTTCAGTTCCAGACCCGGCTAAAAATCTGACCCACTGACTCTACGCGGGCCAAACCCGAACCTGTACTGATCAACCCGTGGGTTTCGCCGGGTTTGGCTAGACCCATCGCTTCCAATCTCCAGTTCTGCATTTCGGGTTTCACATTCAGGGTCACATTCCGATATGGTACTGGTAATCATAAAATATTGACATTGGTAAGTCATGGTTCATTTTCAACATATTGGCCGCCTTAATGAACAACAAGAGCATACTCACACACCCTACCACATCCTAAAAATGAGCGTCAATGGAGCGTCATCGATATTTTGTCTTGCATCTTCAGTACTATGAGCGGCCCATGATCACAACCATCCATAATGAAGGATATGGTAGTCTTTATAGGTGATTATGTACAGGATATTCCCACCACATCCTCCAGGACAGTAACAACTGCTTTCGATTACAGAGCTACCACTAACTATTCTTGAGCTTTTTAGTGTATACAAGCAGTCAAAGCAATGTATATCGATAATAATGGCCACCTCGTGCTGTGATTGACCATGATTGAAGGCTGACAATTGTTGACACTCAGTTGATGCTCATTTTTAAGATGGGGCAGCAAGCCTTTCACTTACAAGTTTACCTATCAAGGCACCCAATAATCCGTTTATGACAATTTCCAACCTGTCGCCCACCAGATTACCCATGATACACGACTAACAATTGTTGATGCTCTGTTGACAATCACATTCATGATGGGGTAGGGCGGATATTGCAATCTGTTTTGCCTATAAAGGCAGATAAAAATTACTTTATGACTGTCAGCAACCTATTGGCCATGTGATTACCCAGGATGCATGACCATAAATCGTTGATGGCCTGTTGACACTCATTTTCAAGATGGGGCAGGGAGGGTATTGCAATCTGTTTTGCCTATAAAGGAGGCCAAAAATTCCTTTCTGACTGACGGCAACCTATCGGTGGTGTGATTAACCAGGACGCATGACCAAAAATCGTAGACACTCTCCTGACACATATTTTCAAGATGAGGTAGGAAGCGTGACATCATGATGTTGCCCATAAAGGAGGCCAATACTTCGATTATTGATCACCACGAGCTAAACAATTTTTCATTACCAGTCTTATATGACCTAAAATTGTTGATGCTCCATTGACGCTCATTTTGCAACGGTTATATCTACAATATGCAATCATTTGATTTGGCGTAGTCCCATATTGATATTGTTTCGGCAGCCTTTGTAGCATTTTCATTTACATTCTGCTTGATCACTATGATGTTCTCTAATAATACATAGAAGTATATAATAAAGTCTTCAAAATCCAGTGCCTTTCGATCAATGCTCGATATCACTTGCAGAATCGCTCAATAGGCTGCTCCGGTCTTCAAAATGGATATTACCTGCATTACCACACAACAGATAGCGTACTAACCAGTGGATGTTCCTTCATCAGTCATCAAAACTGGATCAAAATCTGTATCATGCTGGCTGTCCTGGGCAGATGAATCAAATTGAAACATTTAGCACGGGGAAGAGCTGCAAGTGAATATGAATATCCAGCCGGCAAATTAAGGATTTGGGATCAATGTGCTCCGGAACTGTAACTGGTTAGGGCAGGTGGAATGCCAGGCAGAGCTGGCGTCGACTCTGGAGTCAGCTAACAGCATCGGTAAGGTGGAGGTGCACCTCTTCCTTTGCATCTCCAGTGTGTCTGCGGATTCTTTGCAGTACTATCATGGCAAGGAAGGCAGCTGGACATGTGGTTTTGACAATCCATAGCCGGGTGTCTTTCTATCGCAGCCTTCACAGTGTTATGCGCAGGAAACTCAAGACCCCACTAATTCTCTTCTTGGACCTTGGGGCGAGCATTCTTGATCAGATATTCCATTTCCTCCATCATGGTGTGCAAAAAGCCTTCTTTGGCCCTTTTGGCCATATCCAACGCCAGGCGCATGTTGGACTGTTCCGGCTGAACCTGACCTCCTTGCCTTGCCATAGTAGCAGACATGTTGAAAACCTACAATAAATTAGTTGCTGGGTCTAAAAATGAGATTCGGCTACTACTACTACTATATATGCTTCCCTGGCCTCCTCTAAGGGTGATTACAGCCTGTTTCGTCCACTTGTGAGGATACTTATAAGGAAGTTCATCTGCGAGAAACCCAGTGCTGACAACATGATGATATTCGATTTTGCGGAATGTGCGGATAAATGCCTTTGTCAACAGTGGAGGTTTCCTATTATGGGCAGCAATATACAGGTTACGTAGCATTCGATGGACACCCACTGTATGTTTTACGGTTGAATGATGGCCGGTTACCTCGATATGGATATACTCACATCCAACTGCAGGCTGCTTGTTATTTCTGCTGCATCCAGTCTTATGGACGATTATTAAATGTGCATCCTGGGTCTTACATTTAGTGGCTGCATTGGACATGTCGCGGTGGACTAACTGGTGACTGCACATGTACTGTGTGACATGGATTCGTGAATTTGATGTCACGCCCACCAATCGGCCAGAATTCAATCCGCTCTCACCTGGCGGAGGTGGTTCCATATTCATGATGTCTTCGTGGGGAATTGAAGAGAAAGACATAAACGAAACAAAGTGGGAAGCCCTGAGGACTATATTGTTAGCTTAATGTCAGAATAGAATATGTAGCAGCCAACATGATTGATATACTAAAGAAGAATCCTGATGTAAATGGCTACAGGTTGCAGGTGTTACCCACCGCCCAGCGATTTGCAATATGTCGGTCCGATGTTGTTTGTTTGGTAACAGGGATAAATTGCAGTGTATAACGGCCGAAATTGCATGATTGTCAGATGTTAATAGGATATTGTTCGAGGGAAAAGTTGTCTGCCGATGTTTGTGTCAAATAATCCCTGGGATATTACATGAAACTCACACTAACAACCATGTCATGTTGTACAGTTAGCTAAACTGTTTCTGATTAATTGACAGCCAAAAGGGAAATTTGGCTTTGTTCAAGATGAGTAAACGTACCACCCTTGACTTAAAAGACCCAGCTTGCCTTCATATTGTCCAAAACTTGCAACATCCAGCATGTCGCCCAACAACAATGTCGACACATACAACGATGGTCAATACTCTGACAAAGAACATTTCACCACTTCCGGCAGACAAATATGGCAACTGGACAAAGCGGTTCACCCAACAACGTGATCAAGCGAATGAAGGCAAGAGTGGCGTGGATGCAGAAAAATTCCGAGCGCTTCGGGCATTGCACGGCTTCCAATCGAAAAAGTCGCTTGCAGCCGAGAAATGACCAGACTCTCACTTCTTAATCAATGAAGAGAAAGAGAAATGGATTGAGGATTATGTTGAGAAAGAGACCGCTAGGGGAACAAAGCGAGTTGAAGATGCAGAGGCCGCAATTACGCATGAGCCGGATCATACAGAGGCAGCTGAAAACGGGGGATTGACGACCAGAGTGCCCGAAAAAACGTGTCATGAGATTATGGTTGCTTTTGGAGACAGTATGAGTCATATTGGAAGTTCCAATGAAGCGGAGGATGGGGAAGATGAGGATGATGAAGAGGCCAAGCAGGGCCAGCTGAGCGAAGATGACAAACCTGGCTGGGTGATGGGCACAATCACCAAAATGATACAGCAGCGCATGGAGCAGTTTCGGCAGAAGAAGATCAAGCTTGACAAATTGACACAACCTGGATGGGGGGACACAGCCAACTACTTCTTTAAAACAGACAACAAGTATGGCACATCTGAATTGAGGGTTCCAGCAGTCATTAAAACTCAAACGGATAAAGCTGCAGGGTCACCTGTACTGACAATATTCAGAGAGCTTGTGAAGTATCTTGATATTATCCCCGAAATATCGCAAATGCCGCAGGGGACTTCTCAACCTGGAAGTCGTCATATGAGGCTAGGATCTGGGATGCCGTAGTTGAACACAAGTATTCCCAGTCTTGCGCTTGCCACTGAGCCGGATTCATCACTCATTCAGAATGCACAGCCTGTTAAACTCGTAAGCTATTACTACCGCATATAGCCTGCCCAGCAACTCACCATATCGATATCAGATTCGGACGAAGACCTGGTGATGGCTGCTGCGTCAGCGGATGAATAGCGACGCAAATTTGAAATTTTGACATCATATCACTGTGAAAAGCAATTTGTGTACCAATTTTGCTACGTGTCAGCTTTTCTTGATTTCAGTGACCCAATTATAACACATGACGATTAATCTGTGCATGTTCAAGGGTCAAACGCACCCTGCGAAAAGTCAAGATTCCAATTCAGGCTGTCAGACGGCCAACAAGTGCAATTTCTGTTTGCCGATTATTCTTAAGTGAGCAACAAAAGCTATAATAGTGACGAAATGGACACACAACATTTGGGTGGGTGATGACATACGAGTCATGGAAAGATCGGTCCGTGCTCAGTTCCAATCTGTCTGAAGGATGACCGCCACACTGCATTCATCCATGTATTCAACTGCATTACTCTCAGTACAGACCTGGTCCACATTGTTGACATATTTCAAATTGCTAATGGTATGACATGGAGATCGAGGAGAAGGAGCTGGATGACGATACATATGGAAGTCGAGCTATATTTACCAAAACCTAGTGATATCATCTACATGCCATCAATTGCCAGGCGAATGCACAGGAATGTGATAGGCCTACATCATCTCTCACTCAGATAACATGGATCGAGGCTGATCGGACTGTGAGAGCCAACACAGCTCCTAGATTTAAATCATAATACTTACAAATACAATATTGGATGTTAATAATGGGTATATGAGTAGATGCGTACAATTAATGAGTGTACGAAGGCTGTTTCAATGTGATTCATGTGAGCGTGAACAGTGCGTCAACAAATTATGGCTTTTGATTTTGGAAAATCCTAGGGGCTGCGCGGCGACATTAACTCATGATTGAACTATCAGGCACCTTTCTACACAAACATGGTTGCGATCACGATAATAGTGTGTCATAAAAACGAGCATCAACAGCGCGTCAACAACTTATGGCCATTCATCTTGGAAAATCCATGCGCTGTGTGGCAACATTAACCCATCATCGAACTATCGGCCGCCGTTTCAGGCTACAATGGTCCTGACAACATCGCTGCAATTTACTAAATATGAGCGTCAACAGAGCGTCAACATTTTCAGGCCTTGCATCTTGGACAATCAAGGGGCTGTGCCATGACATTAATCCATAATCGATCTATGGGACGCCTGTCTAAGCAAAACTGCATACCACTACATCATAACTACGCTATACAAATCTGCGTCAGCAGAGTGTCAACAATTGTAGGCCTTCCATCTTCGACAATAATGGGGCTGAGTGACCACTTTTGTCCATATCGATACAACCGGAATCCTCTCTGGGCGAAAATGCTTCCAACAACATGCTTGCTATGTCCTGAAATGAGCGTCAATGGAGCGTCAACTGAGCATCAATGGACCATCAATGGAGTGTCAACAATTTTTGATCTTCCATCTTGGATACTCTAAGGGCAAAGGAACACAGCTAACCCACAATCCACCAATCAGCAGCCCATATCTGCAAAAATGCTACAGACGATGTTGTGTCTGCCTCCTACAATTGAGTACCCACGGAGTGTTAACAATTTTGGTTGAGGCTCAGCAAGCTACACAGCAATGAAGTGCATTACACTGTTCCTAAATTGAGTTTTCCGCGGTCAGTCCTGTTAGTATGTCCTCTGTACACCTTCACAAATCTGCATGAAATGTCTCACAGATATGATTTTTTGGCTTGTAGCCCTATAGTCAATATTTAAGAACCCACATTCTGCTTTACTATAACTATACTTTTCGCAGTCTCTTAAATTGGATTACCAAGCTTGCTAATTCCTACCACCATGTCCGATTGACAATCTTTAAATACGTCGTTGCTGGAGATAGTGTTAGCAACGGGTACAATTTCTGACCATTTCTACTCTTCCTGTTCCAAGGAAACCCAGAACTGGCCGGTTCGGTACCGGTTTTTGCTAAATGGTTCACTCAATTAAGTCCACCAATATTGATTATAACATTTTTAGCTTGGTATGTGAAATATGCAGCTTTGCATGGCGCATCTTTCGGTGGTCTCCAATGTTTGATATCTGCACAACTAAGCAAGTGGCTTTGAAAATACGATTATTATTGGTCCGAAAATGATGTTTTTGTGCCACCGCTTGCTGAGTTTTGGAGATATCGAACATCGGAGACCACCAAAGGATACGCCATGCAAAGCTGCATATTTCACATACAAAGCACTAAATTGTCTGATTGATATTGGCGGACTTAATTTGGTAGTTCGCATAAAAAATTTGTTGATTTTGATGTGGTATGGCCGTTGCCATGCAGACCAATCAACCTGGCGAGTTCAAAATATGGAATCGTTGCTACCACTAGCTAGAGGTTATGATCTCTTCCAAAAATGAACCTGTCTTTATTCGGAATTTGAGCAACCATACTTTACAAATCATCTTCGATGCTTAGTGGGCTTTAATAAATATAGTCTTGATATGTCCTATTGCTTTGAATAACTCTAGACATGCGTCTTCATCGGGATTCTATTTACACTGCGAAATTGAGCAGACTGGCAGCCCTGGAGTCACATGTATTGTTTGTCATCTTGTTCTTCGCCATCCATCGGAACTTGGGACCAGTACAATCGGAAAATACTTGCTGGGGAAAAGCCCACATCAAAAAGTTAAACAAGTTAACAGAGTGAGAAGTTTCTGAATTGACTAGTTCAACAGTGGATGAAACAGTTATGGCTATTCTGAAGAGGACAGAAAGTTGAGGAATGTCCATTGTAAGTTTGCAGAGGACATTATTATTTCACATCCTGATTATGCCATATTAATCGAAATGACAGACAAAACGTTCCAAGCTAGCTGCGAAGGACTTGCAAACTTCCGAATTTCACCAAGACACATGGAATCGCTACCTCATGTTAAGAATTGTTTTGGCTCGTATTCCGTGGAATGTTGAATCGAATCTTGAGCTGCAATGGTCATATAAAACATTACACAGTGAGCTTGTGCTGCCATCGGCCATGACCGATTGTAGGTGGACGACTCTGGTCATGTGAAGGTGTGGCTCTGTGTCATCAGGTGCAGCTCTGTGACATTAGTATGGCTCTGCGGGAGACTCGCATATTAGTTAGTTCTAGCAAGATGTCAGGGCAATCATCAATAACATTCACTTCTATACGTATGGAGAGGCTATTTGCCCTCATGGGTAGTAACACTCAACCTCTGACGGCGTCACAAGCATCAGAGGCGATCTACACACAACTCACAATGGCGGATTCACTTGGTCCATCTTTGAACCAGTGGACTGCCGGCGGCTTGGAGGCATTGCAGGAGTCATCCGACTTCGTGGACCTTCCTGCGACGCACGACATGCATGACATGCACGATGTCTGTTTCTCCGACCAAATCCACAAAGCTGAGTCAATTAGGTTTAGCAGCAAGTTTAGGACCTCAACCACAGCAGGCTTCCAACCTACAGAACTTCGCACAACAGGATACGTCACAAACTGAATGAAGGTGATCCACGACGGCCCTGTGGTGTTGTCTGACCAAGCAATCAACTGGATCTGGGCTACGGAGGACGTCCAATTGGAGCTCATTGATGCTAACCTCTCTGAGAGCCTTGAGCAAGCCGAGAAATTCACCAAGATTTGCGACCTCAATGAGAGCTTGGCCACTGAAGTCAAGGACGTGAGGGCGACTGAGCCCGTCCGAGACGGCCCGAGCAGGGAATCAGAGGCCGCTCAGCAGGAAATTGAGGAGTTCGAGGACGAGCCGCAGATCGAGACATGTCGATCTGCCAAGTTGGAGAGACGGCTCGACAAGTCCAAGTCGGAGCTGGAGATAACACAGCAGACAGACATCGCAAAGCTCCGGCTTGAGAAGGACATGCTGCTGCCCGAAGTCAACAATCTCTCATCAGAGAAGAGCAGTCTGGAATCTGAATTGGGGGAGTTCGAACGCGTCATTCAACGACTGATGACTTGCCAAGTACATGCCACTCCGGCGCCGAACACCTCCCAGCCACCTCCTACCCTATTCGGGATCCCTGGCTCCTCTGAACCAACCTCTGGCCCATTCCGGATCCGTGGCTCCGCCGAGCCAACCCCTGGCTCGTCTGGCAGCCATGGATTCTTTTTCAAGTCATCTAACTTTCCGACTTATGAGGGCAATTGAATCTTGGACGATGTCACTGCCTTCCTTTTTCCTTTGGAGCGACACGTCAAGAATGCAGCCCAGGCCATTGGATGGGTTGGTACAATATGCTGGCGAGAGGAAGCAGTGCTACAGCTGAAAGGCGACGCAGCAGTCTGGGCGATGTACTGTGTCCCAATGAGTACGCCCATCGAATGGTCAACCTTTTCCACAGAGTTGAAACCTAAGTTTATTGCATCCAACGCCTTGGACCTGGTCACATGCAAACGGGAATAACTGAGCCTGAGGAAGGGAGAACGTGTCGCAGAGTTTAACGAGCGTTTCCATCGCCTATGTTCAAAATTTCACTCCCGCCAGCCTATGCCTGCCAAAATATTAGCCGACACGTATGGATATAAGATTGAGAAGCGCAAGCAGGGAGTTTATAAAGACTTGGTTCATTATATTGGCATGCGCAATAGGACTCTAACCCTCGAACAGCGCATGGAGCACCTCGCCACATTTGACACGTCTCTCATCAAGTCTCAACCTGGAAGTGGCCCCAATACTACCACAACTACGAAAGCTTCAGCTAGGAAGATGGACTCCAACAAAGGTGGTACAACTGGCATAGTTGGCCCGGCCAAAGACGATGGTTTGACCTGCTATAACTGTGGCCAGGTGGGTCATATCTCTCGCAATTGCCCAAACTGCGACTCGATGAAGAAGCTACTCAAACACGCTTTGGTCAGCAAAGATGCCCCAAAAGCCAAGTCTGGACGCCCACGTAAAGATATGAAATGGGGAGGTGCACTAACCGGTAGAAAGGAGAGTGGGCCGCTTTCAGAGGAAACTGGACGCTAAGCAGGAGACGGACAGTGAGGCGGAGAGCGAGTTGGAGAGTCTCTCAGACTCGGACTCTGAAGCAGGAAAAGGCAAATGAGGTCAGAAGCTGCGGCTGTACCTCCCTTACAAATACCATCATGTACAGTATCGTCAAACGAAAAGGGTGGCACATTGGTGCCAGATAGTCAATTCAAGTTTTTCACCCATTACCACCACTTGAAAGTTAGTAAACTAGATGACTCAGTGGTCGACCTGCTAAGGTTTAATGGCAAAATAAGATACCAAACAAACAGAGGATGGTGGAGCAGCAAAAAGGCGAGGGTAGTGAAGGACGATGGTGCATCAGAGAACTATGTGGGGTGGAAGTTCATTGAGGAACTAAAATGGCAAGGGGCCGCCCTGCAGGCAAACGAGGCGAGATGGATGATGGTGGAGACGGCCAATATCAAGGCAGAGAATGGCGTTGAGAAACACCAAAGAGTCAAATTGAAACTACAACTCAGTGCGTTACATGTCTACAAGGCTGAATTCATGATCTACAACGTCAAGGGCTTTGATATTGTGCTAGGCAAAAGATGGATGCGTGATGTCAACCGACTATGTCAACTCGACCATGACAGCGATGAAATGTGGATTGCGGATAACCTCTGGGAGGCAAGAGAGGATGGCCGAGTACATTACATGCCTGGCCTAGGCACCTTGGACGTCAACAAAGGAAGAGTGGAGCATGCCAAATTCTTGGGCATACACATTATACAGAAGGCGGAACTTAAAAACGTGTCTGCCCACTTATTGAAACGGGTCTTCTAGATCAAAGTACACCACCGCGGCAATGGCGGTACACTTCAGACAGACGAACCGCCAGGTGACTTTCAAGAGATGTTGACAGATTTGCAAGACCTCTTCAGCGAGCCAACATTTGCAAATTCGCAGAATGGAAGGCACACCAATGTTGAAATTGAAACGAACCAAAATGGCAAAATACCGTTCCGCTCACCATACTGAATCTCCCCGCAGGAGGAAGCAAACCTTCAGAGGCAGATAAACAAGGCGATGCCCTGAGGTTGAATTCAGCCCTCTCGAAGAAATTTTGCTTCACCAGTATTATCAGTGCCAAAGCCTGATGGTACGCTGCGCATGTGCATAGATTATCATGCAGTACACTCCATAACCGTCAAGGATTGTTATCTGCTCCCACACATCCAGGATTTACTCAACTGCATGCACGGCTCCTGCTGGTTCACAAAATTGGACTTAGTGGCTGCTTACCATCCAATTCGCATCGCCACAGCCGACAGGCAGAAGATGGTCTCCACCACTGAATTTTGTTTATACGAGTGGCGAGTCCTGCCTTTTGGCCAGGTGAACGCACCCAGCCAGTTCAGGTGCATGATGAATGGCATCATAGAGCAAATGAAATGCCAATTCATCATCATATACCTTGACGATATTATGATTCTCAGCCGTACTCTGGCGGAACATGTCGTACATGTCCAAGAAGTGCTTACTTTGCTGACAGAACATGGTCTCAAGCCCAAACGTGCAAAATGTGCCTGGGCTTGTCAGGAAGTTCATTTTTGCGGCTTCCACATTCAAAAGAACAGCATCTACACCCGGGAGCATAAGAATCGTGCGGGAACGGATTGGCCTCAACCTGAGAACAGTAAGGATGTCAGAGGCTTCCTGAGCCTCACCAGTTACTATAGAACATTCATTGAACACAACGCTGACATTGCTATGCGGTTGTACGCGATTGGCACTCCTCTGAAATAACAATGAGACGAGTGGCGGCAATGTGGAGAACCGAGGAGAGTCAGGCAGACTCCAGTCGCTTGGGATAGAGAATGGCAGCATTGTTTCGACACGCTCAAAAAGGTATTCTGCAATGCTCCGGACTTTGCTCTACCGGACCCCGAAGCTCATTATTGCCTGCATGTCGATGCTAGCCATTATGTGTTGGGCACGGTGCCCTCCCAGGTGCAAGATAAGACAGAGAAGGTACAGGGTTATTTCAGCCGTAAGTTACACGATGTGCAGACGCTATACCCTGCATACGACACAGAACTATTGGGCATCCGAGACGCAATATTATACTCGAAATTCAATCTACATGGAGCCGAGCAGCCATTGTTGGTACACATGGACCATGCAACCTTGAATTGGATCCTCACACAACCACACCTCACTGTACGTCAGATGGATATCTTGACAGTCCTAGAGAGTTTTGACAGGGAAGTCAAGCACATCCCGGGTGTCAGGAATCATATTGCGGACGCATTGTCTCGCCGTCTGGATTTCTGGCAGGAGCAATGCAATTTGCTTGCACTGGAAGTTACTGCGGCCGGGGAATGGGTTAGTCACATCAAGGTGGGCATAATTGATGATGAATGGTTCAGGCCTATTGCACATTGCTTGGCCAACCCAAGTCCCCGCCCCCCACCATCCACTGCATCTACCAAGGAATGCAATTTATAGGTGGCAGCGCAACAATTCTATTTGGAAGAGAATGGCCTACTGTTGTTACATGGACATTTGGAAAAGCCACAGGTAAACAAAACAGCAAGGGGTACAGAGAAGGAGGAAGACAGAAAGGCAGATATGAGAGGACAGTTGTGTATTCCAAGGACGATGCAGAGACGAATCCTCCATGAAGCCCACGACACTCCAGCAGGGGGACACTTTGCTGCTGACCAAATGTACTTACATATCAAAGACCAGTATTTCTGGAAGCAAATGTGGCGTGATACCCAGTGATACATTGCAGGCTGTGACTTGTGCCATCGAACTAACCACCGGAGTGGGAAACCCATGGGCATCCTACAGCCACTTCCAATAGCCAAAGGCCATTGGCAAAGAATTCACATCGACTTCATAACCAACCTGCCAATCCTGGGAAATGGCCATGACTGCATTGTAACGTATGTCGACCACATGGCAAAGAGAGCACAATGGTGGTCTTCAAAGAAAACAATCGATGCCCCGGCCTTCGCGTGCATATTGATCAACGACATCGTCCGCTTACATGGAGTACCTCAAGAGGTTGTATCGGACTGCAATGTACGCTTCAAAGCAGACTATTGGGGAGAAGTTGCGAGGATTCTGCAGATGAAGCTGCTCATGTCTATGGCGTTCCATCCAGAAATGGATGCTCTCTCTGAAAACTCAAACAAGACGGTGGTACGCTATTTACGTGGCTTCACTGCTCACGATCAAGCCAATTCGGACAACTACCTGCCATTAGCGAAGTAAGGTTACAATTCTTCAGTACACCATTCGACGAAGCAGACGCCTTTGGTACTCACTCTTGGTTATGAGCCGCCGTTGCTGCTAGACTTAATTGTAGAGCTCCAACGACCGCAGGCCAATGAATCAACAACACCCTCACAGGGCCTCGAATTTGTCGAATGATCGCAGCGCATTTCGGCAATTGCCAGGGATGAGCTGCGCGATGCTCAGGATAAACAGACGGCTAAGGCTAAGAAGTGACAACGCCCAATTTACCCCGCCATCACCACCGGTGCGAAAGTATTTTTAGATACAATGGATTTTCCAATCACATACACCAATGTCAACCCCACTCGACACAAACTAGTACACCATTACATTGGACCATACGAGATCCTACGAATACACAGAAACGCCGTCGAACTAGATCTCCCATATGATAAGACAATCTACAATGCAGTCAACATCCTCAGGCTAAAAGTTGACTGCACGGATGATTCTAGGGTTCTCTGGCTGCTGCCGCCTCCGCCAGTACGAACCAGCCAGGCGGGTACAAAGTACATTGTCGAATCAATTGCAAAATACCAGCCAAGCTCTGATGGAACTAGTTGGGAATATGAAGTGAAATGGGAAGATTGGGATGAAAAGGATAATACATGGGAGCCAGAGGAGAATATGGCAAAAGCAAAAGAAATGGTGAAGCAATATTGGAAGGAGATAGAGGGATGGCCAAAGGTGAAGAGAAAAGCGACACAAAAAAAGGCATGATAGGCATGTTTGTTTTTTGATCAGGGTGTTTTGTTTCTTCAAGAGGTTTCTCGAAGATGATTGGAGAAGGTTGTGATGTTGGTGGACAACTCTGGTCATGTTAAGGTGCGGGTCTGTTGCATTAGGTGCGGCTCTGTGGCATTAGTGCGGCTCTGTGGGAGACTTGCATATTAGTTAGTTCTAGCGAGATGTCAGGGCGATCATCAATAACATTCACTTCTATATGTACGCAGAGGCTATTTGCCCATACCCATTGTAGCAGTCGCCAGAGTGAACATGCACTGACTGAGGATGCAAATAAAAAGCAATTGCCGTCACTGAATACTGTTAGTTTAGCTTTGGATGGATGGACATCAACTAACAAAATTGCCATACTGTCGGTCATTGCGTACTATATGGATAGAAGTTGGGCGTTACGTGAAGCACAACTCGCTTTGAATGAGGTTGATCGCCTGTACTTTTCCCCTTTCGAATGCCAATTAAGGTTGATTGGTCAAGGGCTAACATACTGGATCAAGGCTAGTTGCGCATTTGAAGAACATGCATGATCGTTTTGAGCTTACCGACTGCCGGTGGCTTGGAATTACGACAGATCATGCTTCCTCAGATTACTCAATGACTCATGAGCTGCAATCAACACTTGAGGACCCCAGAATCCAGTGGCCTGCATTGAGGAACCACATAACATGCATAGCACACATCATTTAGTTGTCTTTAGGTGCATTCATGAGCGTCTCGGTGTAAAAAGCTGCACCAAGTCTTGGAAAGCCCATGAGCACAATCAGCAATTTGGAGAGAATTAAACTATATATATTGGAAAGAGTCAAAGGCTTCCAAAAGAGGGCAATGCTAGAATCAATAAGGTATTAGCCATGAGACAAGGTTTAGCAAAGACAATTGAGAAAGTACTAATTTCAAGATATTTTGAAAGTTCCGAAATTGACTTTCATAAAGCAGAGAATGCTTGCTGTATTGATTACGCTGGCACCTGGTCGTCAAAACGAGTTCTTTGACTCTCAAAAAGCCAAAGTCCCTATCGCAGTACTACTGATTATGGATGTGAAGTCACGTTGGAACTCCACACTAGTGTTACTTGATAGAGCCTACCAATTACGAGAATTCTCCAAAAAGTAGCTCCAAAATCCCACATACAGTGATTACCGGCCTCTCTTTACAACTCAAGATGAATCAACAATTGTGAAGAATGTAATGGAAGTATTGAGGCTATTCCGATATTGGACCCTGTGGATGTCAAAGTTGCATACATTCTCATTGCATGACGTTATCACAGTATACAATGACATGTTCCATCATATGGGTGGCGTTATGCGAGCTTTGGCTAAGAAGATGACTCAGTGAAAGGAAGACTTGTTCTTTGATGTGAAGCTACCACGACAGAAGCTGTCCCAATATTGTGCTCAAGTGAGTCCATCGACGGGTATGCATCGGATGTCAGTACATATGCTCGATTCTCTCCGGAAGACGCACTCATTTTGCAAGTGGGGCAACGGAATGGATGTTTATTGTGAGGACGTGACATCCTATACAACCGAATGCCAACAGGGCTTTCTGAAGTATATGGAAAATGATCACTTTGCCTAACATCAATGTGTGACAGTCAATAAACCTGAAAGCGTACCGAGCTGCCAACTCATTCCCTCCCCAATGGCTACAGGATCCGGTCAGTGATTCATTGATCCACCTGATTTGCCCAGCAATGATAAAGAGTAGTTAATGCCAAACGATGTCGCTGAAACATCGCCTGGATAAAGCGATTGTGCAGCACGGTTATTGACCGCCACCAGGCTCTAGTTGAATTCCCCACCTGAAACACCACAGAACTCGGTGCCAATTAATCCAAATCTCAATGATTACCACTCCGACCCAATGGAGATTAACAACACATTTTGGATACCGGACATAACCGACTGGTGGCGTCAACAGAAGGAAACACCCTCAAAGCACATTGATACCTCCATTTTAGCGCTCGACACATTCTCTATCATACCACATGGTGTCGGAGTGGATGCCTGTTTCTTCCTTGGCCAAGATATTATTGGTTGAAGGCAGTCAAAATCCACAGGCAAGACCCTTGGTGAGAAGGTTGTTGTAAGCCAGTTTACTTGAGCCAATAATGGACTTTTCGCAGGTGCCGACCCAGAGTTAGATACCACGAACACAGAAAACGACACAGAAATGAAGAAAGAGACAGAGGAAAGGAAATTGCACAGAATGGCAAAGGTTCACAACTTTTTGGACATGCGGCAGGGCAGCCAAAATCTATGTCCTACCCAGATGGAATCTTGCACTCAGAACAAGCAGATGCCTGCCATAAGATATATTTTGGACACTGAAGAAATCGTCAATGTATCCTGGTCACTCTTTCAACATGATGATGCGGCTGCATTTAAATTGCTAGAGAAATCTCATTTGCCACCTGCTTTGTCTGCAAAGGACCTCTCTCAAGGACGAACTACAATATTAAATGTCAGCCTAATTAGCAGAATCAACCGTTATCCAGTTGAAAGTGATCAGGAGAAAACTCCAGAATCACTTCGAACCAGGATGATTGGCTCAACTGGAAAGGGGACATCGTTATCCAAATGACAGTGAAGACCAATGCGTGGGAGACGTTTATTGTCGTATGGAGCAACACAATGGCATTGAGGATCCGTTATTTCGATACCAGCAGAATATGTGTGCTGTGTCAAATGTTCCCAGATTGATTCAGCCTACACGAAAGTCAAAGTGACTCGTTCAAAAGGTGTTGGTGATGGTCAATGCAATCAAAACAAGGATGAATAAGGGAGTGAAGACAAAGTTGGACACAATGCGTCAATGTTTCACCAGTTTGTTCAGGCATCTTGACCGAGAGTTTTAGTTAGAGATATATTATGGGCCAATGGCAAGCAGTAGCTCGTGAATATTGGTTGATAAACAGATGTATAGCAGGCACAATGAAGCTTTTGGCACAATATATATATTTTAGTCGTGTGAGAGCGAACTGTGCAAGAATGTTACTGCACTAGGTTTTGCCACTGGGCCAAGTCTCAATCAGTCAGAAAGACTACCAATAAGTTCAAACCATGATGAATACTATTATTGAAGGCAGCGGATGTGCAATGGACAATACATTACAATGAGCATCAATGGAGAGTATATGATTTGTGGTTTTGTAAGTACGGTTATTGGACAGTGATTTGGTCGCTGTTATGCATAACCGATGTGTTGGCAGCTTTTACAGGCCAAAGGGACAACAACACGGTCACTACCTCATTCTGAGAATGAGCATCAACAGAGCGTCAATGATGGTTAGCTCGGCATATTGGGTAATTTATCTTCTGATTTGTTGCAGACATCCATTTATCCGATATTGGCAGCCTCTACTGGCAACAACAACAGCAACATGCTTCCTGCCGCATCCTGAAAATGTACGTTAATGGAGCATCAATAGATTTAGTTGTTGCTTATTTTGTAATGAAGGCATCGCGCGGATCTTTGCGTTCAAAACGGAATTATCGAACCTCCTGATAGGCAAAACTACAATATATCAAAGGGAAATCACCAATTCCAAATTAATCAATATTGCAAGCTGCAAAGCATGCAAAAACGTATTATTAGTTGTTGAAAACGTGATTTTTATATGATACTATCAACAAACTGCAAAAGCAAGAGCCTTGTATGAATCTATACCTGGACCCACTCGGCGACCTGCTGACAACCCGCCCAATCCAGACAGGTTGGGAGTTTACCATCTAACCGTAATCGAGTTGACGGTTGGGGATAACTAACTACCGACACGGCCAATTTCGCAATGGTTCGATTTCAACCCGGACCCAGACCCGAAGTGTCAGTCTGGAACCTTTGCTAACACTAGTCGGGTAATTGCAAAGTGATCTGGTAGTGCTTAGGCATTAGGAATGTAATGGCAGTCTCTATAGCCAAGAGAGAATTGACAGTCATCGCGCCATTCTGAAAATGAGCGTCAATGCGGTGTTAATAATTTGTGTGTTTGCATCTTGGTTTATCGAAGTGGATGTTGGTTGCAGACATCCAGAAGAGAGATATTGGCCGCCTTTAGGGGCAACAACAACTGCGGCACTCTCCCTACCCCAGCCTGAAATTGAGCGTCAATGTAGCCTTGATCATTTTTGGTATTGTATCTTTGGTAATCTAAGTGTTGCTTGTGGCAATAATTCAGATAAAATGTGCTACCAGTCTTTTCAGCCAAACCAGTGTCTGATATCTTTGTTACCCTATCTTTCAAATGAGTGTCAATGGAGTGTTAACAATGTTTGGTCTTGTAGATTGGAAGATCCAGACATCGCGCAGCAAATTTAGCTTCTAACCGAACTGTTGACTGCCTTTGTAGTCAAAAATACTCGTCACAAAAGGAGAAACATTGATTCCAAATTAATCGATATCGCAACCTGTAAAGCATTTAAAATTCCATTGCTGGATGTTGAATAAGCAATTTTAATCAAATAGTATTATCACAATGCAAAAGCAAGACCCTCATATAAATCTACAGACGGACCCGCTGGATATCCCACTGACAGCCCACCCAATGCAGACATGTTTGGAAATTTCCATTAAACAATACCCGAATTGACAGTCTGCATGTATTGACCATCCAGGCCACTGATTTTACAATGGTTCGGTTTTGTCCTGGACCCGGAACCTTGGTTATCACTACAGAAGGCATGATTGGCTGACACCTACCTACCATATCTCTGAGTATATTGGTCACACATGATATGTGTATATTACAAGATACTTCCATGACTCGTCCCCAGATTTCACTGAGATAGCACCAACAGGAATGCAACAATGGTATAATAAGTTTTATGTTATTTTGAAACAAGTTTTAAATAGTTCACAGCAATGTTGCTTACCTTCAACACATAGTTCCTTGGATAAATATATGATGAGAACTGCTGCATGGTCTTTTGACACATACATTATTCCAAGCAAGTCTATCCAATAAGGTGTGAAGTTTCACTGTCTTCTTGATTATGGTTACATCCGGTATTTCCATCCAACATCAAACAAGACTGGGCTTAATCCTGCTCAATCTATCATTAGCCTGACTGCAACAGGGGAAGTTATATACCTCATCTTATGAAAGTTCCGAGGCACTATATACAGGACAGTCTATCTGGATAACTTTCATACCACAGTTCAATTGTTGGAAAGATTGCATTATGATTTGCATATGGGAGCCTGTGGAACAGCATGTTCTTCCTGAGCTGAATGTCTACCAGAAGTCAACATTCCAACACAAGATGTTGGGAAATATGAGTACCATGCCTTGAAAGTACTTGCCATTAAGAACAGCCTTTTTGGACCACTGGTTGCTGCACATTTTTGGTTTGATAATGCACCAGTCACCATTCTCAGTGCAGTACATGACTTTCAATCTTAGCAAGCAAGGCTCAGAAATCTACCTGGGAACAACAGCACCAATGAGTAGAATGCCCGAGAAGTCTTTGGTAAGTTGAAGGGGAAGGAGATGATTATTCATTTCAGCATTGATAACATTAATCACAAATTGAGTGGTGTAGGTTTAGCAAATCAAATGCACCGCTACTATGATACTCAGCTCACCTTCTTTCGCACATCATGGCCTATGCTCTTTTGGGCATATGATACCATAGTCACAAATGTCTATTTGATCGACAAGAATATGCCTTAGAGTTCTGACACCATCAGACATTGATAATCTCTCCAGCAGTATGCCTGTGGCTTGATTCTGACTGGGTTTGTACTGTTTGTCACCTCTCAAATTATACGAACCACTACGGCCAAATCCACCCAGTCAAACATTTTAAATCGAACTTTGTATCCCTCACACTGACAGTGTGACTGTGGGCACCTTCCAGTCCATCTTGTGAAGGGAAAGAGATTGGGGTGTTGGCTTTGCCACTGGAAGAATAGCAACACTCCCACAAAAAAGAGCAAATCTCAAACAAAAACATACTTGGCATACACCCAACGTAACCAGCCACTGTGTCTCAAAGATGTAAGGAATTGTTTTGTTGAGTTTGATCAGCTGTAAAGGAGTGGAATGGGTGGTGATGCAGAGAGCAGGGGTGGTATAGTAGCTGGATGGTGCAGACTAAGTGGGACAGCAGGGATAACTGTAATGGGTGGGGTCAGGCGTATGATATATTGCTAACAAGTGATGTTATATTGTGAAACAAGACAAAGGTGCTCAAGTGGTGTTTCGAGGAATCAGCACAAAACAAAAGTTGGAGGTATTTTCCAAGTTGCACTTGCTTTTCTATAAAGCAAAACAAGATAAGATAGAAGAATAGGAAATCCTCCAATGTCAATCAACCTGTGAATACATACAATTCATCTGTCACACTCAAATCATTCCCAATGCTCTGATGTACCTTCCGAATTACTCCTTATCGTCTTACAGATCACCTGCTTGGCACTAATCCATACAACCACACCACATCTTCCGATGTCAGAACACCTCCATCCACTTCCGTATCATAATCAATTATGCTGCCACCATCTCGACACATTCCCACACCGTCTCCAAGTCTCCCAACATCTCGGTCTTTCTGAGACACCACACTGTATCGCACATTCCCTCCAGCCATTCGTTTGTAGCTTTCTTCTTGTTACTCACCAGCTATTCCTTGACATTATCACCCTTCTTTGTCTGAGGTACGGCAAGGACATCTTCCCAGGGCCCCTGTTTCCCAGAATATCATTCACGGAACTCTTCCACTGCTTCATGCCCATCTACAAACATTGCTGGTTCCCAGGATATGGATTCATACCCAGGCCAGTGTATATGATACTGTTACTGATTATGATACCATCATCTGTCCTCATCACCCAAAACCTCATACTTTTCTTCACCATCAACTTCCACCGCAGGTGGCAGATCCACCTGCTGTCTAGTGCTAGCAACGGGTCCGGGTAACCCGCTAGCAGTCCGGTTTTTGGCCGGCGGTTCGGTTCGGTTCGGTTCCAGACCCGGCCAAAAACCCGACCCGCTTTGTCTTGGCGGGTTTGTTACCCGGACCGGACATAAACCCGCGGGTTTTTGACCGGGTTAGACCCGGACCACGGTTCCATGTTGCGGTTCGTACAACTTTGGTTCAACTTTAGCTCCGATTAAGAATTTGAGTTCTGATTGTATCATGACATGATGAATATGTAGATTGTGCAGTTTTAGCCCCTCATTCACGTCCCGCTTCCAGATTTGCGATCCGACCAATATTAGTTGAATCCCTGTGGAATAAGATGAAATTGAAAGCGAAATTCGCGGGTTTCCAATAGCGACTCAACAAATATTGGTCAGATCGCAAATCTGAAAGCGGGAGGTGAAAGAGGGGCTAAAACTGCACAATCTACGTATTGATCATGTCATGATACGATCAGAACTCAAATACTTAATTGGAGCTTAAATTTTGAGGTTGAAATGCCGGGTTTTGCTGGTAAAACCGGCCCAATTCCGACGGTCCGGGTTTTTCGTGTGGTATAACCCGTTGCCACGGTCCGTGTTCGGGTGGAACCGGACCCGGAACCGACCCGGGAATTTGGAACCGTTGCTAACACTACTGCTGTCCCACAGAATAATCATTGGCCACAACATGCTGGAGAGAAACAGGTTGTACTTGGTGTATTCGTATTGATGCAGGTTGGTCTGGCTTATAAGAGGATGGACAAATACAGCTGACAGCAGGCAAATGTCCCAACCATTTCGAATCCAGCTTCCGCATAGGTCCTGTAGTTGTAATATGCCGGGCACCCAACCATACCTGCAAACCTCGCTGAATATTTGCTGGAGGATTTCATCCTTGATTTGCTTCTGACTTCTGAGTTGCCTGGCTGAGCCTCAACTCTAGTCAGGGGTGCTCGTGAATTTGCATCAGCAAAAAATATTTCCGTCCAGGCGGAATGGGTCCGTCAGAGTGGACGAGCTCCATCAGAGCCGTCAGAGACAGCCCGGTGCCGGATTACTCCGCGCCCCACGTTAATTCAACACATTGCGTTACATATTGCCCTCTGATCGCTGTTTCACCGTTTCTTCTCGTTCTCTCGGTCTCCAAATTTAAACGATCATTTTGGCGTTATGGCCAACTGTGACCATACATCGGAATCGGTTCATTGGGTACGCGCTTGCATCGGGATTTCAATGCAATGGGTGACGCTGCGACTAGCTCTCCTCGCATTCCTTCTACCTGCGCACAAAATCCAATTCTCTGTTTAGTAATTATACGGGATTGCAAGGGATGGGTGACACTGCAAATATCTCTCCTCGCATTCCTTCTACCTGCGCGCAAAATGCCATTCTCTCTTTACTAATCACACACATCATTCGAAGTCACCAGATCTATGTGGCTATTGACAATCCATCGTTCGTTCCATCCGTCTCCTGTCTTACGACAAGTAGCTATCTCTGGAATGACGTGCGTGCAGCCGACAATATTTCCCACGCTGAAAACTTGCAAAGCAATGGCTGCCAGTGCTTTTATCACTTGTACAAGTTTGAAGACGGGATCCAAGGTACCCGAGTTTTCAGGTATTTTGGTGAGCACCAGGGCTAACCAGTACTCAATGAAAGCTTCATCCTCGTTTAGGAGTTTGATTTTGAATAGTCATTGCAGGTGCCATGGGAGACGCCCATTCACCGTGCCATAACACCTCCCCGGGCGTTGCTTTACCCATACCCAGTCGTTCCGTGGATCCCCTCCGCGCCAGCCCTGGCTTCCTGTGCACCGACACATCTGAGATATACGTTCACCATCTAAACCCTCAACTTGAACCTTAATACCATGGTAAATACAGAGCTCCATTGTGTGCAGTTGTTCATCTGATATATACGTCATGTTACGACTCTTATGCTTCATAAACTCCCGCGTGCCGCTATATAATGCCACACGGTGCGTTGCGTCTTGTGTATTGTCGAGTAATGCTCTAAAGTCTTTGATCATAGCGTCAGGATGCTTTCCGTCATGGCATTTTTGGGCCCAATGAATTCGGGCTACACATATGACTGGGAGGCCAGGGGGGCAGCCAGATCAGCACCGGAAGGGAGGAATTCACAGGAGGCAGCGCTGTTCTCCCAATGCTGAGCGAGGGCTTGGAGATTGAGCTCTCTGATTTTGATGCAGAGAATGTGACCCTGAGAGGTGATTACTTGTGGCAGGTAGTTGAGATTGTGATTGGAGGCTTTCCAACGGTCCTTGAGGTTCGTTTTATGTGCTTGTTCATGTCTCTCAGCAGAATACTGTTGCAAGGCTCCGTATCGACGAATCTGTTCGACCCAATGAGACATCAAGTGGATCTTCGGAAAGTTGAAGTCAGCATCCAACTCCTTTGAACATCTATCTCGTGGCTGATATAATCCCGCCAGGCAATCATTTCGCTCCGCTTCTTCGACAGCGTCCAAGATTCAGCATTTGTTTCCACATCTACCTTTCTCTTCTTCACAAGTTCCGTTCTCAGGGTATTGGCTTTGGCCTTCGCCTTTTTGCCGGCTCGCCCGAGTAAGAAAACATCTTTGAATGTGTGAAAACAATGCAAGGAGTCCTCCATGAAGCTCAAAGTTGCATCATTGTGAGATTTATATGGACCATACATATAGAATTCTAACAATGCCCATTTGCACTCAATTGCTAGATTGAATATGGGACGCTGAGTGGGGCTTCCGCCTCGTAGAGACTGGGTTGCAACTCCAAGCAGGTACCGGCTCATTTCTTTCATCTCCTTCCCATTCCATTGAGAAACTTCCCCCTATGCCTTATTTTTTGGTGTGAGATCGGAGTAAGCAGGCACAGATAACCAGATTGCATTGTACTTGTCAAGTCGTTCGTGCGTCTTCAGGAAGTGGAAAATCCACTTCTGGAGGTGGTCAAGCATGCCGATCTGCATTGTATGGAGGAGGTCATCCTTCGGGAGGTCGCTCACGAAACACTGTTTCTGTCAAAACACATTGAATCATCGGTGGACATGGCGCGAAGAGAGTTCAGCATCGGCTTCCTTGGTGTTGGCATCGCTGAGCGTTCCATATAGGTTATGATCCCGCCGGGGGTGTTGCTTATTAGAAGAGACATAATCTCCAAGTTCGTTCTTTGGACACTCGCACTGAAAACAGACATGCCGCTCGAGATGATGTAGGTTGCTATACTCAGGGCAATCTACAAGCCATACTGCTAAAACCGGTTTGCAACGCCTGAAGTTACCATCTACAAAGAGAACATTGTAATACCCGCTCTCGGCGTTGGGATTTTGTTTAAAGGTGCGAGGCTGGAGTAGCAACAGGAGTACTACGTTCAGCACCACTCGGTTTGTTTGCCGCTGCTCATCCAGCCTCTTCTGAGTAATATTGCAGTTCTTGATTGGAATCAGCAGGAGAGTGACCATTACGAAGGTGTGCTCTGAGGGTATCTGGCAGATCTTCGAAGATAGATTCCCAAGTGTCATATATACAGGCCACTCTTTCTTGTCACCAGCAAAATTCGAGAGATATGTTCCGTCGGACATGAAGAACATGGGAACGAGTGTATCCCCCAGTCTGAACATTGCCTTAACCTCGATTAGCACGTTATTATCCTCGAGTATCGCTGCTTACCTGTGTATCCCGCCACCAGTCCGCAGTGTGCATTTCAGTATAGAGGTGTTGTGGTGGCGTATCCCTGTTAAAGCAATGCTGACGAGTGTAAATGAGATGCTCGGCGTAGGCTGGCTGCCGCATCAACCATCTCATGCTTTTAATGATGTCTCGACTCCAGTATTTGATAGGCTGTTGGTGATTGTCATTCCATCTCATATCCTCGAGAGTGTGTAGTTGCCACTCCGTGAGAGCCTGATCATCTCGCATGCTAGCCACGAGCTTCTGGACGCTATCACTATTTTTGAAGCTTAGGAAACGCAGAGTGGTGTCTTCTTCCTTCAGCACGTTGTCATAGTTTGTCTTCATACCCTTCTTCTTGATCCCACACTGGATATATTTGTACTCTTCACGCGTCGCAAACAGGTAGTAGAGATTGTTCTGTAGGTTCGTCTCACAGCAACCCTGAGCGTCGCGTTCCCATGGCTCAGCAATGTAATCGCTCAGCGCAGCGCCGGTGCCTGGGTATCTTTCCGTCTGCGGCTGAGGCGGTAGCAGTGGTTGAGACTCCTAGTCTACAATGTTTTCATCGTGTTGGAGGTAGGGAAATGCGTCCATGTCTTCAACCGAATCCTTGTTAGCATTGAATTAACGACGCTGAGCGGGTTCAACGCGTCGGGGGGCTCTGTGAACAGTCAGATTCTTTGCAACTTGAAGGTGTTCAGGATGGTGTAATTTGATATGTTTAAGTCGCCAGCTGTCTGAGGTGAACTTCTTTCAGCAAGAAAATTTGGGGCAACAAAATAGGGTCTTCTCTAGCATTGTCGACGACACGGGAGGAGTGGTAATTCACTGTAGAAAGGGACGAAAGTTGGAGCAGGGCCTGAGCAGTCTGGTGTGGGTAAAAGCTCACGATACTTAAGAGATTTATTGAGCCTCAACAGCATCACGCCAGGAGTTGCAAAAACACTGCATGCGCGATGTCCCATAATAATATGAACAAATGAAAAATACACCCTGAGCAATCCAAAAACCTCACGATGCGTGTAATAATCAATGCCTGAGATAAATAAATTCGAACAAAGGAAACAAACAAGCACACAACCCTCACCCAAACGAACAAAACACCTCTACGCGTGCCTTAATCAGTGCCTGAGATGAATACATTACATCAAAGGAAACTCACAAGACAAGAACCCGACTGTAACCCAAACGCAATGCAACGACTGATTCACTCCTCACCTACCGAGCCATCCAGACGCGCCTCAGGGAGAGGGACATCAGGGAGAGGGACATCGGGAAGAGGGACATCGGGGAGAGTGACATCTGGGGGAGGGATATCTGGGAGAGAGACATCCGGGAGATGGACATCGGGGAGACTGTCACCACCTGCCGATTCGCCGAGTAGCTGCTGCTCCAGATCGACATCCGAGTTGATTTCGGCTTCCCCAGCTTCTCGCAGAGTTGGCGCCGCTTGGCGGGGTTTTTGCGGCATCACAAGCCTCAAAAACTCCAGCCCACTGACGGTATGAGTCTCCGAAGTTCATGGTCATGGGGGAGGCTCCGGGGTTTGACGCTGTGGGGCAGGCACCGGAGTTTGTGACCGTGGTGTATGCTCGCGCATCTCCTGGCCTTGCTCAGGTAGCACGGTTGGCTCATTGTCTACCATAGTATCAGCATATTCAGCCGATGTATTTACGATCTCTCCCTGGCCAATCGTCTGAGGTTCTTGGCCATCATCCTCATCCTTGTTCTCCTACTCATCCTCATCCTCCTCCTCCACCTCCTCCTCATCTACCTTCTCAACATCTTCCTCCTATTCATCTGCCTCCTCATCATCCTCACCATCCCTTTCCATATCCACATCGCCGTCTAAATCAACGACTTCCGGTGCGTCCACATCATCCTCCATGCGCATATCCACATCAGGGTCAAGTTCTGAGTCATATTTGCCGTCTGACTTCTCAGTAGAGTCGGTATCATCATCCTAGGGAAGTAACACGCCGGGTAATGCTTCGGGCTCTAAATACACACGCTCAAATTAGCCCTCCGTGTCCGAGTGTGCCTCATACCTTTCTTTCTGATACTGCAAAGCAACGGCACGAGAGATATCATCTCCCCCTGGGGTTTGTTTAACAATACCTTGTCCTTTACCATCTCCCTTCCCCTTCACCTTCCCTTTCCGCTTCCCATCCTTTATTCCATTCTCTTTTCCAGTCCCTTTCTCACCACCCTGTGTGTCCTCCTCACCCTCGCCATTGTCATTGTCATTGCCATCGCCAGGACGGCTCTTTCCACCGCTCGGCCCTCAGGGATCCGCCCAGGTCTCATCATCATCATCCTTGTCGATAACCTCATCCCAATTCAGTGCACTAACGGCCTGAAATTCGCCTGGCTTGTACTGCCGGCAGCTTGGTGGCTCAATCTTTGCCCTGGGATCATCACAACCGTACCAAGAGAATCGCTTGCCGGTGCGTTTGACCTTTCCCGAGCTGGTTGTCTGCGGATTGGAGTGATCGAATTGATTCCCAAAGGCACTGGGGTTGTCCCACCTCCAATTGTTTATTTGGTGGCGGGTTTTGTGAATCATTTGCCCTATATATGAGCAGAACGCTGCCCACCACTCCCGAAAAGGTGATCTCCTGCTCCTGAGGTGGGGCCACATCAGCTGCAATTGTGAAAAGTGGCGTATCGTGACTGGATCAAGAAAGATTATATCATAAAAGAGGTCCCAGGCCCTCTCATCCTTGATGCCGCAAACACTGTATATCCGTATGAGTCCACGGATGTGTTCTGGGAACAATCCCTTTATATGGTCCCGATCCAACGAAAAGCGTCGATTTATAACTAATGTTGGCATTTTTACCCTGGCTGTTGCCTTCCCCTTTCCTTTGCGGCTACCGTTTGGTGCCGTCGTTGGGAGTTGACAATGAATCTACATCCGAGGCGTTGGAAATATGATGCAGTTGAACGTCATGGAAGGAAGCCCAGAGTGAATGTACAAAGTTGTGTACGTCATTGGGTGTATTTTGGAACGAGAGGAGTTATTTTGGGCAAGTCATGTGATGTCGAGATAGTTCAGGATGCTCGCGGTGTGTTTAATTGCTGGTGGTGTGTTTAATTGCTAGCGGTGTGTACAATTGCTGGCGGGGTGTTTAATTGGTGGCGGTGTGTTTAATACGGGAGGAAAATATAATGCAGGTGTAGGCGGAATGAACGGATATATATATACGAGTTCCTGCGATTTGGTTCATATCCTGCGTTTTGTTGGTTAATGAACACAAAACGGCCCAGCCTTCATCTTGCACAACCACCAGGCACCTCATCAATGCCGAGCCTCAAGACGAGATTTAATACGCACGGTGAGGAAAGTTTGCAACGCTGGGTGTTGCTTTGCCATCTGATGCCACATTCAGCGCTCAGACCTCGTGTATTTCGGAGCAAACTGAGTAGTTCTCAAGTTGTCCCAACTGTGCAACCATCCAACACGGCTACCAACATCTAGCAGTGCAAACAGCACACGCAACAGATGTCATAGGATAGAGAATACGTCATTGTACGCTTTGTGATGCTTTTAGCTCTGCCAAAGGGGGATTTCCACCAGGAAGCTGAAGATATACACAATCGATGGTTTGAAGTATTGTGCCAAGAACGAGTGCAATACGATGATAATCACGCCAAGATGGCATAGACACCCTTCAAGCAGTGCAAATAGACCTTCAGACGTTGCTGTAACAGTGAATATAAATGATCAGTTTAATCTGAGTTTAATTTGATGGCAGTTAACCCGAGAATTGAATACTTTTGAAGGGATCTCCTCGCTGAGTATTGTCAGGGTTTAGAGTCTCACGCGGTCTACACTGCGCCTCCCTTTTTTGTCGCATCAGTCCATGGTATCTCGAATAGGAGTATACCTCACCTGCCATTGCATATGCATGCAGAGGATATTATTCCTACCTTCCTAACATCGAACATCTTTATCGAAATATGTTTTTCCAAAGCACTCACCCTGACACGACTCAGGCCGTACGAAATGTTCAAACTCTTGCTAATCGTCTCAATCAACAACACTGTGAGCCTTTGGGGAATTCTCAACTTCCGCCTCAGAAGAGACGCGTTTCCGTACCGGCTGGTGAGAAGGATTCCTCTCAAGGTGGGAGTTCCATACCCTCTACAATCCAAGATCGGAACTCCACCCCCATATCTTCGCTGAACAATTCTCGCGTTGCAGATATCACTCAATGCATGACTTCCACCCCATCCGCTACACTGCAATGGTCAATAAATACTCCAACCGCCACGCCGGGTACAAGCAGTCATAACACAACACCTCCCGGCAGAACCATACTGACAGACTCAACGCGTCGCGTTGTATCATGCTCTGCATCCGGGATTGCTAGCACTCCCACTACCCTCAGCGGTCTTGAAAACCTGCCTCCCCCCATCCCGAATCCAGAAGCCCACGCGATCATTACGAATCCACTGCGAACACGAGCTACCGAAAAGAATTAGAGACAGTGGCAGTGGCAATTCCAACAGCAGGAGGTGTCTACACCTCAATCAATGGTCTCCGGCAGTCGTAGCATCCGTTGATTTGGTCACTCGGACATGACACGTCTTGTATTTGCCACGGGTAGACTCCTGGAGCTCTATATGTGGGGTACAGACGGCCGTTTATGAGTGCAAGTGACACGGAGAGCGTAAGTTATGCAATGTGACACATGGCGAAAGCATTAGCTGAAACCCCACACTGGCAGATAATAGAGACGTACTGGAACACCGCTATGCAGCAAAACAACATTTGGTCCATAGCATTCGAGGCACGCACAAAGGAGATCTTGAAAGAATTATGCTGAATCAATGGCCCACGGTGGATATTCCACGCTCAAACCGATACCAGGTTTGCGCACAAGTTGATAAGGTTAAATCCCATTTCATTCAATCAGTAAGGGACAACATTGCAGAGCTTGATGATCTCCACCGCTTTGAATCAGCGGCGTAGCATTTGGAATTCATTGATTCCCTTCTGGCAGACAATAAGTATCTTTTCCAGTAGCAGAGTGTGTGGAAGGTGGTGTACGAAGTTCAAATCCAATGCAGAGAGAGTCAAAAGCTGATATCGAATGGCTAGTGTCCACTTCACTTCCTGCCAGAAGCAATCCTGCAGTTTATCTACATCAAATTTTATCATCGGGCGAATAACCGCGATAAGTATGCTGATGGATTTTATAATTCCATCATTAACAACAAGGACAGTCATATACCCTCGCCACTGATTATGTTTACATGCACTGCGTTGCGCCATGCTCTCCTGCAGTGGCAAAAAAACAAAGGTGTTCATCCGAAAGTTTCCAAGTTAAAGCTGAAAGCAGACAGACCTGATCGCTCGAACTACTTCAACCACAACAATGATGGTGGTAAGATCACATCCTGCTGCGTTGTAACAGGTCGCAAGTTGTTAACCTCCCCTGGCAATGCAGACACGTATACGTTCTTGATGAATACCTGGAACACACTACCGGAGAGCTATCAACAGAGGGTGTATAACAACGCTTATGCTACAGTCAAGCGTCAGGTCCAACAGGGGGAGAACCCAACGCCTGCGGTGTTGATCAGCGTGGAAGCAGCGCGTGTTGACAATGCTTTTCTTCTTGATTATTTGGCCTCCGAAGTGGCGCTTGAAGATCCTGAGATCAGAATTACTGACCCAAACATCCCGATAGACAACAATTGCACGGATGACGAACTTCAGTTCGGGATGCCAGGGGGCCGCGGGGATTACGAAGAAGAAGGTAATGAAAGCGATGATCGCGATTCAATCCCCACCTTCAGCCGGCAACGACCGCCCGTGACGGAACTCGAGAGGTTTGACCTGGGAACCCGTGATGTCGATGGGTATGATGGCACGGATGGCAACGATGCAGATGCGGATGCGGATGAGGAGAAAGAATCATCGCAAGTCGATCATGGATCAACGCAGAATGTGGAGGACTCACCTGGGACCCACTGATGTCGACGGGTGTTAGGGCGAGGATGGCGACGATGCGGATGTGGATGAGGAGGAAGAAGCATCGCAAGCCGATGATGGATCAACGCAGAATGTGGAGGACTGAGGGCATAGCACTAGAGAGTGTGAAGATTAGACTGTATATTTCAGACCTGTAAAATACGATAATGGCGAAGCAAATTCAACGGCCACCAAGGTATCCGAAGGGAAGACTTTATTGCAATATGTGACAAAATCTCAAAGCTAAACATAGATGCGGCGAGTGCGGCATCCGATATATAGCAATAGCGGAGAGGTAAAATGTAGCAATCGGCCGAAGAAAGGCATAAACATCGCCAGGCATTGTGTGAACGGCTACAGCATAACTGCAGCCCCTGTGAAGAGTGTAATACACGTGTCGTTCTGATGGTGCGTATACCAGGCGTATAGTAATGGAGGTGAGTATGCAACGCGACCCGTCTCCTGGGCGACTGGAAGCGGGTACTTCTCCATCAGAGGGTACGAGGTTCCGTCTGAGCCGTCAGAGCCATCCGGAACACCCGGGTGTGTCAGACGGAAACTAGGGCTGTTGCTGATGTGTTGCCTAGACCTTATCCACTCCATAGCATCATCAGTCATGTTCCTTTATTGGTTCTGCTGCAAACATCATTCGAGGATCTACTTCTTGGACTGCACAAAGCAGAGTTCACTTTGTTGATTTGGACATCACATTATCCGCAGCATACTCACCCAATGTAATGTACTTCACTTAATCATCTTGCTGATTGTAAACAAACACCCAGAGATACTGATATGTACTGGCATTCAATTGTTCTGTCTGACCAACCATATCTGCCTGAAATGCTATTGACATCCTCCAATCAATCACTAACCGGCTGCGTATATGCCCACGGAAGGTACATGCATATTGCGGTCCCCGGTTCAAAATAATGTTCAATTGGAGTCCATGGTAGCATCCAACATTTCGTAGGAACAAATCTGCCAGTTACAAGGCATCGGTTGTATTATGACAGGGATTATACTGTTGTATCTTTGACAGTTTATCCACTACTACTCAATTGCCATCAAATTCTATGCACACTGGAAGCCCTACAAGAAACTGTATCGAAACCTCTTGGCCTGGTCGATGACGAACTGATAGCAGTCAAAGAACCCCAATCATTGACTGTTGCTAACTACGAAACCGTTGACAACCCTGGCACTGTTGTAGAAACTGTTTATCATCCCTCTGCATTTCCTTCCTGTAGTATCGCCTATTTGAGGAATCCAAAGTCTTTATGTATCCAAAATGTGCCGATCGCACTGTATTATGATGTTCATTTATTGTCTATAGGTGTAGGGCATAATTTTGTGCAACAGACATCTTCCCTCTATATTGTACTTTCGAGTCCTCCTCTTTGCGTAACACAATTGTAATCTCCTCCAACCTGCTGTTCAATCAAATTGCCTCCAGTATCTTCCCTGGTAGAGAGTCAGTTACATCTGCTTCTACCATAAGATCAGCAATGGAAGAACAGTCCAAAGCAGGCGGATTATCCGCCAACAAACGCAATTGTTCTGCTAGGTTCTACGGCTTTAGAAACACCTGTTCCAGATATTTCAATCTCTTATCCCCCACCTCAGGGAGATCTCCCAGCCTCTTCGTCAATGCATCTGCCTTTCCATTCAATTCACCTGGCCTGGAAACTATTATGTAATCAAATCATTTTAAAATTCGAACTATCATGCCTGTCTTCAATTCAGCAGCTTTCTTGTCATAAAATATTCAAGATTAACATGGTCAGTTATCAACTGGCGGGGATTTGCAGCCCCTTCACACTCGGGTCTGCATTCCTCCAGTGCCATTAGAATTGCCATAAGTTCCATATCATATATATTATGCCACAGGATGTAATACTCCCACATTATCATACTATGACAACACACCAGCAGACATATAATCAGACCCATCTGTTTCAATAATTACCTCCATCTCATGATTGAAATGTCTAAGACCTGGCGCTGCCATAAAAGTGTTTACCATTGTTTCGAATGCCAACTGTTGTTCCGGTTCCCATACCAATCTTGCATTGTTCTTAGCCAATCTCATCAATATTTCTGCCATGTCAGTATACTAAAGGATAGAGCATCAATAATTAATCCACAATCTGGGAAATTGTTCTACATCCAACAGGTTTGTCAACCTGCCATAGTTCGTTTTATTCTCCCAGCTCTATTTCCTTGCTGTCTGGACTTTATGATTATTCATTCAAAACCTTCTCATGTATATAATCAATTATCAATATCAAACAGCTTCTTTATGGAATTAGAACTTTTCCAGTTTTAAATATTGCCCAGCTTCCAAAGACTTTGTATAATTCACATAACATGATCCACATGTTTCTCCGTAGAATTACTGTATATCATCACATCATCCAGATTGGCAGATGCAAAATCATCCAAAGCTTCCTGACTGGCATTATTGAGATATTCTTTGAAATCTGCTGTAGCAAACTTTGTTCCGAAATGCATAATTGTACGTTGGAACAATTCATTCTTTGTTTGCAAGACAAACCTATGTTTGTCCCTTCTTCAAGTCACAGCAGATTATATGCTCTGCAGGAATTGGACTTAGTATACACTCTGGCCCTTCGGAGCATGTTTAGCAGATACCTCACTTTAATAGTTTTACAATTACAATCTGGATAACCAATTCACAACTGCTGACCTCCATCAGGCATTTTCACAAAAACGACTGGCACTGCAAATTGTGGCAATAATTGGCAGGTAAATCCTTTTCCCATATTGTCTTCCAGCCACTCTCTAAGGACGACCAATTGTTTCCGCAACATTGAATAAAGAGGCCAAGAGGTCAGTTTCTTGCCCTGTTTGAATCATACCTGATAGTTAATCCCGGGTTGATGTGGTGGCAGGTGATCTGCAACAACCTTAGTAAACGGTGGTAAAAACTCATTATACTGTTCTGGAGAAGATTCTTCAAAGGGTCATTCTTCAAGATCCTGTGGTTCAATAGCTTGATTGATCTCATACAAGGAGGATGTGTAAACCATAAGTCTCCCTTTCTTGAACGTACAAAAATGTGAAGGACCATTGAGCATTACCAGAATACTTCAAAATGGCCTCTGTACTCATATCTGTAGTTCAAATAAGCTTTCCTTCTCTACATAGGCTGGTTCCAGAGGGTCCTCTTTGACTTCCTGAACTGTCACAGGTGTGTCATGAGAATGGGTGGTACAACACTGTGACCCAAACGTAACTGTATTTGATGCAAATCATACTGCCACATCATGTGGTCGTAGCCTGGAAATCCCTAGCACTATTGCATAGTGTCCTAGCTTCATTACGAACATGGAAAGTAGTTCCTTATGATCTTGAATCGTCACTCCCACTTTCATAATATGACTATTATCACCTGATTCTATTGGTCTGCCATCGATAACTTCGACTTGTAATTTCTCTTGTAATTCTTTGTGTGGTATATGACAATGGTGAGCAATATCTTGATCTATAAATCCAATGTCTGAAGCTACCTAATTGATCAGTACATGTATTGGTATCTCCTGGTTATTCAAGGTCAATATACAGGTTATAACTAAATGTTTTCCTTCCATTGATCTTTCCAATACATCCACCTTGCTAACTGAAAGACACCAAATTCCAAGACATTTTAAAGCATTTAGAACAATACTGTTTTTGTCAATCAATGAGCCATCTTTCTTTGACTGACCTAATCTTTTCCTGAATCCTCAGAATCTGTCCCAGTTCCTACTTCATTTACTTCTGCTCCAACTGCTTTGAATGTCGGAGCCCTATTTGTTGCTACGCAATCTACTACTCTGTGGTTGAATCAACCACATAACAAACACCTCCCATTCATAAACCAGTTTGCCATTTCTTCTGCTGAACACCTTTCTTTGCCTGTGCTAGGATCTCTTTGTGCCGGTCCTGTGTACCCAGTTACTGTCCCGGCAGAAGCAGCCGCAGGGGCTTTCAGAGGTGCAGAAGGTCTCGGGGAGGGGGTGAGCCCTGTTCCTCCTGCATTATTTTGCACTGCTTTCTGCACTCATTGTTATCAGATCAGGTTGCCTCATTTGTGGTACACTGTCAAAAACACAGGAAATTTATCTGGCCTGTCACTTCACATGAAGGAGTAGTTCATTTGTTCAGACAGCCCACTCCATAAGGCATTTTGCACAGCCGAAGAATTCCAATCCAAATTGGTAGCAATAAATTACAACTAACCGTAGTCCTGAGAGAATTCATGGTTCTTTTGTTTGTTTGCTTGCATCATCGATTTGTTGGTGCCAACCGAGTTGGGGTCCGCATAAGCTGCATTAAGACATTGTCAACCAGCTGATAGATCTACCATCCCTGTTATTCTGTCCTTCTGGATGTGTGGCAAAATCTGGCCCAAGGCTACACCCCTCTGGCAGTTTGATGTTGGTTGGGAAAGCTGGCGGGCTTTTGTCAAATAACCATCCGGAGTTGAACAATCCCACCTCTCAACAAAGTGCGATCAGATATTGAAAAGTCCATGGAGTCGGGAAATTTCTGGCCACTGTATTCCAATGCCTGAGGAGCTGCCAGAGCTGCCCTGGGTGCAAATGTTAGAGCATTGACTAACTGCATCCTCCAACCTTAAACCTCCTCTCCAGATTGCTGTGCGTTTCGGGTCATTCCTCTCAGTGCCTCCTGCAGCTTCTTGTCGGTGCCTGGTGCCGCAGATCTCCTTCTGGATTCGTCCCATTCGTTTGTTAGGGCCCATATTCTGTTCTCCATCTTGGAATGATTCTATTTGGCCAGTAGGAAGGCTTTTGCCTCCAGGTTTGTAATCTCCTCCTCTATTGGGATTATGTGGGCTATATCATCGCATGCCCTTTGTACCATGCTCCCGTATTCGGTGTACCATACTATTCCATTTAGTACCTCCTGTGATTCATCCAACATTGTTTGTCTCACACTGTATTCAATCTCCAACAGAATCCTGTTGACAATTTCTGCTATGGTCGCCTGGTCGTGCCTGGACACCAGGGCCACCTGATTGAGCTAATCTTATCTTGACATTGCAGTGAACTAAGCAGATTTACCAGTGTCAATTATATGTGTTGATTTCATAGGGAGTCAGAGTAGGGGGTACTACAACAATTAGCAGAATTCCATGGGTCTTAGCTATTTTTGCTGCTGCTGCATGTCCAACAGTCTAATCAGTTCCTGCACAATCAAGTCCTTCACAGTCATACGATTCTTCATAGTCGCATGGAAATCAACAGTGCGCTCCGACATATCGTGTCTGGTGTTATCCGAACTCAGGGTTTTTAATATCATGACCATCGCCTTCTCTGGATGCGTCTGTCCAATGCGAATTCCAAAGTGAGGGAAAGCTCAATTGTGCCCAAAAATATGCTTTCAACAGTTGTTCCTCTAAAGTTGCTGTAAGTATAGCTTCAATATTCTTGACCGCATTTGATGGTTCAGATTGAAGAACATGCCAAGCATTTCCAGTAAGATCATATCGATTCGTTTGGGGAAGTGCAGTTACAGTGGTATTTGCACAATCGAATATGGTGATTAATGAGTGTACTGACAGATATCAAATCTCATTACTTGTGGTCACTTCTCAATGGCATCATTGCAGATGTATATGCAAGGAAGGTTCGGGGCTAGGTAAACCCAATAAGAAAGAGAGTAGAGTTCAAAACAATACTTACACCTTGTTGAGGGATGTTGGTACATTCAATATCGGGTACATTGAATAAAGACTAGCTCTAGTATGACGGGCGGGGTCGGGCAGAGGTGATATTGGTAACCAACATTGTGATATCTTAAAACAAGACACAGGCACTCGTGGTTCATTTTGAGGAATCAGGACAACACAACAGTTGGAGCTATTCTAATAGTTGCAATTGCTTTGCTATCGAAGACAGCAAGTACACATAGAAGAAAAGGAAATCCACCAATGCCAAACAACCTCTCGATATATAGAATTTGTCTGTCACTCACGAATAATTCCACATGCTTCGATATACCTTTCAACTCTCCATCAGCAGAATGTAAATCGGTCTGGACACAACACACAATTCTCCCAAACACTTCGGATGACCTCACCAGTGCTTTTAAGTACTTCTAGATGCTCCCAGACCCCTGTGGAGCTAAGCAAAGTGCTCTCAGACTCTGCAAGAACATTCTCAGGTGCTCCGGGATTTAACTTATAGAATATGCAAATTTTGTAGCTCCTGAGACCTCTGTGCAGATCTGCGGGAGACTTCGAAGGAAGATGAGACCGCTGCGCAGCTCTGTGGGATACTTCCAGAGCAGCCTCTGTGGAAGACTTGGTGTCATATTCTCACAGCAGTGGTTCTTACATAACCACAAGGAATTTCGTCTCATCATATTCGTCTTTGTTACAGTCACAAGATTCACTACATCATAATATGGCGTCATTATTTAAGTCTCTCTATATATATACATACTGTCAATCTGGCCGCAGATGGTACTAGAGCACAATCAGAGGAGCACCTGGACACGCCCATTGAGCATCGAAACGGAATTCCTGAGAAAGAGTGGTTCTGGTTCGCGGAGCGTAGGAATCGGGTAAGAAGATAGAATACTACCCGGCATTGAGGATCCATGCAATTGTGTGGATCCACGAAATCTCAGACAGAGCGAGTGAGACTAAAAGTTGGGAAAGATAGAATGTGTATATTCATTGTATGATGTCTATGTACTCTGAGATCTGCCAAATATATACTCCCCGTCACTCTGTCCACCTCCGTTACCGCTGTATCTCCGTACACCCGCCGTTGCTCCTTGAAGATGTACTTCGAGGCCGTGTTGGAGTGTGCGTGGAGATGCATTTGGAGACAAAGATCGAGTGGACTCAGGGATGCACTTGGAGACCGGGATCGAGCGTGTTCGGAGATGCACTTGGAGACCAAGAAATTGAGTGAACTTAGAGATGCACTTGGAGACCGTGATTGAGCGAGTTTGGAGATGCACTTGGAGGCGGAAGATTGAGTGAAGCTGTAATTGAGCATGTTGGGAGATACAGTTAGACACCATGATGGAACAAAGTTCGAGGAGTACTTGGAGGCGGTCGATCCAGAAGCGATTGATCTGAAGCGGGTCAATCTGAAGGCAGTCAATCTGGAGGCAGTGAATCTGGAGGCAGTGAATCTGGAGGCAGTACATCAGGAGGCATGTGCGATGAAACCTGAGAGTCTATTGATTGGTTTACTCGTAATTGTGGGAATGTAGAGAATTGAGTACAACAAGGTCCACTGAGAGCTGAGAGTCTGGCTGGGAGGTGGAGACAGTCGATCGTGGGATGATGCAGTATTCAGTGTATGCAGTACATGGTGTATGCAGTAGTCAGTGTATGCTGTACTCGGTGTATGCTGTACTTGGTGTATGCTGTACTTGGTGTATGCTGTACTTGGTGTATGCTGTACTCGGTGTATGCTGTACTCGGTGTATGCTGTACTCGGTGTATGCTGTACTC
>Ga0307514_10000457_pt1 | contig 87260 bp, 86 predicted proteins | sample 16_EM_MG_FD_203088 | JGI IMG/M metagenome (GOLD analysis project Ga0307514, IMG submission 203088) | Populus trichocarpa ectomycorrhiza microbial communities from riparian zone in the Pacific Northwest, United States - 16_EM | ecosystem: Host-associated > Plants > Roots > Unclassified | place... | reverse complement strand
CGTCACCCATCGCATTGCAATCCCGATGCAAGCGCGTACCCAATGAACCCATTCCGACGTATAGTCACAGTTAGCCACAACGCCAGAGTGATCGTTTAAAATAGGAGACCGACAGAACGAGAAGAAATGGTGAAACAGCGATCAGAGGGCGATATGGAACGCGACGCGTTGAATTGACGCTGGGCGCGGAGTAATCCGCCACCGGGGTGTCTCTGACGGCTCTGACGGAGCACGTCCACTCTGACGGAGCCATTCCGCCCGGACGGAAATATTTTTTGCTGATGCTCCAAGTTCGCACAATCACGGCCCCCAAGTGCATTTCCAAACTTGCTAGATCGCGGCCTCGGAGTGTATCTCGGAGTTCACTCAATGGTCATTTTTAGACACACCTCGAATTGCTCTGCAGCACCGCCTGCAGCCAGTCCGGATATACCGTGTGTAGATGGGTAGCAATATAGATACTCAGATGAGAATACAAACTAAATACATGAGTTTTAATAATCGTTGAATGATAAGTAGTAGCTATGATTTCCAGGCGCACTAGCAGCATTCCCAAAGAAGATGTTTTTCCCAGACTGCTCTACAGTGATTCGAGGTGCTCCCAGACTTGTCATCAGCGCTCCCAGGTGCTCTCAGGCTTGTCGTTGGCCCTCCCAGTCTTGTCGCCGGCGATCCCAGGTGCTTTCAAGCTTGTCGTCAGCGCTCCCAGACTTGTTGCCGGCGTTGCCAGGTGCTCCCAGGTGCACCCAATGTTCTCTCCGGCTCTCCAAGGTGTTCCCAAACCTATCACAAGCACTTCCATGGTACTCCTGTACCAGTCATCAGAGATCGCAGTTACTCTGAAGGCTGGCAGGAATTCCCTCCTAGGGTCTGATACTCTCCTGAAATTGATGCATCTAAGTTTACACTAAACATCCTCTCAGACACTTCTGGAGGATTCCAGTGACTAAAATACATTTTGCTGATGGAACAAAGCCAATATCTGCACACACAAAGTGTAGTGAATTTCTCCTGGATATCTTCACAAAGGTATTGGGAAGAGAGAGACACAAGAGGTTTACAAAGTCATGGGCTTATGGTAACAGGCGCTGATTATAAAAATTGGATGTATTACATGTTTCAGATTTGTCATGGATCCGGGGTCATGAACGATCACTCCATGATGCTGTCATGTGGCGATTGTTTAAGGTTCATCAATAATCAGCTAGCATTATCGCCACACCAATGACCGCCCAGTATAAATCCTTTGACCTCATCATCACCTCCCACCCTCAAGTGTTGTCACAGTTGCAATGGTGTCATAATACAATGCAAATACACTCCACTATATTCTCTAAGGATAAAGATAAAGAATGACGCCAGCCATGGTCATCACTATATGAGGTAACTCTCGATTGGCATCAGCTATGGCCAGAAGAATAAAGACACTTCAGCACAATATGAGGGAAGTCCATTGAATGGAACAAAGAGGTAGATTGTCCAGAAGACAACAGTCCGATGGATACCAATCAGTCTGGAGATGTGTATTAGAGTGAAACTGTTGGTCTGGAAAGACTGGAGGATTGAAGGGATACCATTTGCTCGAAGGAAGTTCAGGCCAACTGATTATCAGAGCAAGGGTATTGGAAGACGAGAGGATAGTGAGCATTTATCAAGAGACAAACGTAGTTTGAATTAGCAGTTAGAGCGCAGAGGGAAGAGGTATAAAAACCTCTTTGATTCTCCACTGGTATAGAGGGCAACCTTCCCATGACAGAGAACAAGCCTTAACAATGTATTCGGATTGGAAAGTTATTCTACATTTATTCTATACTGATTACTTTCTGCCCCTGAGTGAAGCCTCAAAGTGAACCTGCTATTAGTCCTTATATAAGTCTAATATCAAGTCTGAGAGTGAGATGTTATGTGGGTGCTTCCGCCTAGGTAACTATACCCAATACGTATTTACCGAATACTTGGATATGTACTAAGTACACGGCCGTAGTTCTGATTTATATGTATCGCCAGACAATAGGAGCTTATACCAAATATAGCTCGTGTACCCAAATTGGGCAAATGATTATAACGCAATCAGATGCCTCAAGTCTTATTAATACCAGGTCGATTCTTGGTGTAAGACAATGCTGTCAATACATATGCTTTCTACAATGAATTTCGGTAATAAATTAATATCATAATACAGTTTTCGTATGATTATTCTCGATGATTAATTCATAAGGTGATTTAGGTTCATATAATTAATCTCAATGAGTAATATAGTTTCATATAATTAATCTTGATAATTAATATAGTTTCATATTATTAATCTCAATGATTAATTTATATCATAGTATTGAATAATCTCGATAATTAATTTGTATTGTGATTTCGCTTCGTATAATTAATCCCGCGAATTAATTAATGTTTATGACACTGATAGTCGGCCTATGGATAGTGCAATATCAATAGACATGTATCTTCAAAATTTTCTTCCTATTGCCTGCATAAAACTGGAGTTCAGCTTTATCGGCAATATTACATCTTAAGCGTAATCTCCCTCAATATCCAATTTCCCACTGCTAAGAAGACCCAGCGTTGGTTTCCTACGCTCAGATTGCTTTCCGAATCTAGCTTCTACTAACTAAAGTATCGTTGGTTCTGGATACTTAGTTTTTCCTTTGAATATTTGATCTGACCAAGTTGTAAGTATCTTTGGCTTTTGATTGATTTTGAAATTATGAGATAATTTCTTGGAGCACATCAGCAAAAAGTGAAATTAGTTTCCGAAAATGGACCCCACGCACCGATCCTACCACACATTCTCCACAAATAATTCAAGCGACAGATTTGCAATCCTCCACCATGCTTCGAAGTGTTCAATGATGTGATCATGTAGTCACGACATCTGTAAAAGTTGTTTAGTCATTTAAGCCAATTCATTGCACTTGTTTCTTTCATGTTGGTCCTGTAGATTTTAATCGTTTCGACAGTTTTTTGAACTGTGCCATTGATTTCAAGAATATTCTTAACTATTTAATCCCTTGAGACATCTATTATACACAAGTGTGCACAACTCCCAATACAAACGTTAAGACACCCAGAGTAAACAGTCATCAGATTTCTATATATCGCTGCAATGATTACTTCAAGCATCAAGGCCAATAATCTACATGTAAAACAAATTGAAAGCATTCAAGTGAATTGGGTTGCTCAAGTACCACCATGAGCTATCTGGCTGTAGTGTCAGCAGAAGAAGGTGTACAGCTCCTTGAATCGCACTTATAGGGATGATATAGGTGGTTCCGACAGCAAAAAGAGGCTTACGACGGTAGCTTCCATTGTGCAAGGGTTGCATCGAAGGTTGATGCCTCTCCTCGACAATCACCATACCAGCAGTCTGACGTATTGGCCCTGTTACAAACGTTGGAACCAAGGCAAGAAGCCCTTTAACTCTCTTTTCGGCATCCTTGACAATGAAAGGAGACTTCAACCGTGTGGGAATGAGTCCAGCTGTCGACTTGATGTGGCTATCCAGACTCGTTCCCATCCAGAGAAGCACTGTATCATTTCTTGGTGGCTTATGCTTTCTCCACCTTGTGGACCCAGTGCAACGAACCTTATGAACTGCTTGCTCGTGGCATTGAAAAGACGTGACCGGAATTGTTACTGCGTTGTACTGAATGCATTTTGCATCGTTGAGACGACTGAAATTCTGATCATGATCAATCTAGTCTGTGAAGTCAGCAACTCTCTTGAAACACCAAGCAATGTGATTCTGTAGCTCCCCTTTTGGCATTGCACACAACTCGGCCAAGTCATCAAGGGTCTTGATTTCTGGTCATGGGTTTTTCATCATTTGTTTGATAGGCGCTTTGGTTAGAGGCATATCATCGTTGCGACGTTGTTTTGCAGCATTTGCATTCAGCTCACAATACTGAAACACCTCCTTTCGGACTTTTGTTCGCATGATCTGGAAGGCAGCCTCTTAATGATTCGATTGTCGGTAGGCTTATATATGATCCACCATTGGTTTTTCTGGGAGTTCAGAGCTTACATTGAAGAGGTTGCCAAGCTGGCGAATATGGTCAGAGAAGTGGTTTAGGAGATGCATCTTCACAAAGTTGAAATCCAATTCGTTGACAAGATGTTGTGCAATTTCTCACTCGATCTGCAGTTTATCTTCATCAACGCAACCACGCTTTGCAGCCGCAGACAGATTGTTCCAAGCGGGTTCACTCTCCCGTTCCTTCTGTTTGTCCAAAGTAAGCTGCGTTTTCATGTCTTCTGAGACCTTCTTTCTCGATTTACTGGCGCGTAATCAACTGAAAACATCCTTCTGAAGATGAAACTCCTCCAGATAATTCTCCATGTACTCGATCGTAGCCTCGGTATGGTACCGGTACTCTGCCATTCAGTGAAAATACGCAAAGTTCTTGATACTCAACAGGGCTTCTGTGAAGGGATTGGATTGGCTCGCCGAAAGGTTTGAAACTGTCAATGCGAGAACTGGAACAATCACACTTCCGAGTGATTTCATCTCCTTATCATTCCATTGCGCCACCTGGCTATATGGCTTGTTGAATCCAGCAAAGCCAGGATATGGAGGCATCATCACCCAGAGCTGGTTGAATTTGTCGATCCTGGAATGTTGTTCGAAGAAAGATGTTACCCAGTCCATCAAATGCTTACGCATACCAAGATAGATGGTATGAAGAATATTGGGCACGATAATTGTTGTCAGAGAGATTAATTTCATATTCCAGAAGATGCCTTCTGAGGTTCCAACCGCTCAATCTTCCAGATATTGTCTTGCTTCCCGTCTCTCCATCTCATCTCCCTGAGTCGCGAGTATCATCTTTAGGAAGTATAGGCAATAGTCGCTCAATTGCCACGACAATGAATTCCCTTCTCCAAACCACGATTTCGGTGCTTTGCACGCAGGGCATTGGGGCTACTTGATTGTGTGCAAGTGAATGTTTTCAAAGTAGTCAGCCATTCATGCACAGATGACAGGATAACATTGCCGCATCCGACCGTCCGCACAAAGCATAAGCTTTCCAGTATGGAAAAGCGCGTGGAGAGAACAAAAAATATACTTGAAGAACATCCTTAAAACCTCTCGATTGTGGATTTGTTGTTCCTTCATGGCAGCAGTTTTTCTATGTCCTTTAAAGTGATATTTCGGAGGAATGGAAAGAAGGGCAACTAGGATGCTTGCAAGATTTGAAGACTTTGATCTAATCATTAAGTCGATGTTTCCAAGACTCAAATATACTGGCCATTCCTTCTTGTCACCCAAATTGTTTGTAAGAAGTGTCTGGTCTGAACTGCCGAATAAAGAGAGAATCGTAGCTCCAAGCGGCCGCCATAGCTATTGAAGAGGTCAATATCATCATAGCTATGACAAAATTCAACTAACATACCTGTTCATTCCACCACCGGTCGCTTGATTTCACCTCTGGGTAGATACGTTCCTCAGCATCATTGAATTCCTTTGCTGGAGCATACGACATATGTTCCCTGAATGCAGGCTGTTGTGTGAGAAACTCAATGCAGTCAACAAGATTGTGGTAAAACGAATGTGTATAATCATCGTCGCGAAGGTTGTTTGGATCGGCCAAATGTTTGTAACACACTTTGCCGGATTTCCAAGATTCAATGCCCATCACGTAGGACATTTCTTTCAACGTTTTGAATAAAGTGTGGGATGAAGTGAAGTTGCTGATGGTTGCGATCGTAGGTTTCCTGAAAAGCTCGTTGATGGCAGCTCGGCTCAAGTTGTGCTTGACGCATCTGTTCGCTGATCGATACTCTTCCTCGGATGAAAACTATGACCATAAATCAATTTCATCTTGGAAGATATCGAAATACTCGTTAGTAACAGGCATGCCGGCTAACCGGTCGTCCAAGTGTGAAGTACCATAAATATGTGTCCAAACTGGTGGTAGCTCTGCATCGATACACGCATTCTCGCTGTCCACATCTGAATCGATCAAATCATTGTTAGAAGGGTAAAGAATAGGGTCAAGATGCGGTTCAGGAATCAATGGATGTAGAATACTATCGTGTTCGATCACAAAACCATCATCTGGCAGTGGATCTGCTGATATGTATACTATCCTTTCTTTGAGGTCGTGACAGAGGTGAGTGATGTAAGCGCCAATGTAGGAGTATGTCTTCTAGCAGTAAAGACACTGTTGAAGAACATCCATGTTTCGTTAGCAAAAGAAAATGTTGCAACAATGTTAAGAAGCGTCTCGACAGTCTTTTAGCTACTCATACCATTTCAAGCCAGCTGGTTCTTAGAAAAAGCCACACCTCAATTTACTTTTTCTAAAAAGGGGTCATACCACTCTCATAGGATTTCTCTAATCCTCCTTCACACGTTTGCAAAGTGTTTAATCGCTCTCTTAATTTCAAAATCCCTTGGATCTCAAAATGTATACCACATCTGCATTCAGCTTGTCACGGCAATTGTTTTGCACCCTCACAAGATCTTCCTATTCCCATAGCCTGATTTATGTATGTCACTTTTTATTAAGTTTGTACCTAACATGAACAATACATTCTCCTCAGATACTGACCTAGTGACGTCATCGCATGGTACAAGAACTAGAGGAAGAACAAACAAGTGAGATATGACTGCAGAGCATGCATTTAGATCCCTTTGTGAAGAATTTAAGTGTTCAGTCGACGAATCAGAGCCCTTAGATGATGCTGAGCAAATTATTTCTTAGCTGAATTGCAGCCAAGATGATGTCGCCGGATCAAGAAAACTCTCCAAGCCCATACATATATTTGCCTTGCCTGCCCACCTTACTTACAATCTCCAGAACCTTTGACACACCCTCCTCACCTCTGCTACCGCATCGCATCACCCTTGACGGTATATTCAATACTTCTGACGCTTGTTCAGAGTAACAAACATTCGATATCCACCACACAATCATTGATCACCGTTGAGAACCTAAAATGTAATGTGATTCCTTCTGGTTGCTGAAATCTGTCTTCACAAATGCTAATACAATCCAGATGCTGACTCTACAAGTCTGCCTCTGGGCTGAGAACACAGGTGTTGGTGTCAGCCAATGGGCAGCAGAAACCATGGGGAATTGGCAGGATAAGGGTGGCTTGGCAACACAACGGATAGATAATAAAGTGAGGTAGTGGGTCTGGGAGATTCCCCTGTACATCAGCATCATCAACAAGCAAGGCGCCGACCCCAAGCAATGGGATCTCCTAATCAATCTTTGTGTTACTCCAATCAGTGAGCTGGCATCTAAAAGGCCGCTTTGGAAACAGTATGTGGCAGGCAAGACTAACCTTGATGGTCAGAAACTCAAGGCAGTACTGGACGAGTTCGCAGAGGTTGGCCTTCACCGAAGGAAGAATACACTCGAAGAAACCCCGACTAAAAAGAGGAAACTTGTGCATGTTAGTATGTATTTCATCACCCCAATGCTTATTTTGCTCTTCCTAATGATGTGTACATACAGAAGACGACGAGGAAGAAACCTCGGGTCGCAGATCGTTGCCAATAACGGTGTATTGCGAAGCCTCAACCAATTTCCAGGTGGAGCGGTTTGGCTTTACCATCGCCTATGTGGATCCCGACATTGCTGGGAAGAGGGTGGGTGAAAACAATACTCAGCTATTCTCACGGCACTGGCCTGGGGATGATGAATCGATACCTCGGATAGTTACATCGATCGTTGATACGACCATTTTGTCCATCATGAATGCTAATATCCCTGGTCAGCCAGACCCCAGGCGGAAAATCCGAGAGCTTTGCAGCAGCCAGGAAGAGCTTGATGGAGATGGTGGTCCGTACGCCCATAATTTTACCCAACCTTTGATAACAATGTTAGGGGTTCTCCCTTAGCTGCGATAATGGTACTTGCATTAGTTAAATGAATATATGTCATGGAGTTACTCTCGGACTAGTCACACGATATGCACAACACCTATTCATGGCGTGCAAAGTCCATCTTACATTCTTAGTGGGATATGTAAGAGTCGTATGTCAATTGAATAGAGGAGTATCAACCTCTAGCGGATTCACTTAAGATGATGCATCTATGTCGCCATAGCGGGGAACTCTGTTCAGCCCTGCACAGAGTTTTCAACAACAATCACTTCTCAGATACGAGCGGGAATTTATCTGATTGGACTGGATATTACTCCGCCCCACAGATACAGTAATTGTTAGTCAATATGCGAGTAAGTGGGACCTCTGGGTTATTGCCTCAGGTGATAAGAACAACCATGGTACTCCCCGACCAAAGAGAATGGTCTCGGCCTAAGCATGACGTGATTGAGGGAATTATGACGTTGGCTGAAGATATAAGACCTGAAGCAACCCTGCTCATTGGTTTGAGTTAGTATGCATTGCAATGTCAAAACTCGTATTGGATACGAGCTGACACGTCAAGTTCTACATTGGCATAGTATCGGTTGGTTGCTGACTAAATCTATGACGCAAGCCAAATATCCTTAGGGTGAGGCATTAATTTGCGATAAGTACTACTGACCAAGATCGGCAGATGTTCCAACTACTGATGCACACGGATTGTGAGATGTCTCAGTTCAAGTTTTATCTGACATACATCATGATGCGAGGACGTGCAATGGAGGGCCTGATTCTTATCAGGAGCGTAAGCTTTAATACCTCCTACGTATGATCCTTGTCGCATGGGGCAAAGTCATGGCATTGAAGTATGGGCGTACAAACTCTCGATGATGACTATAAAGAGATGGCATTGTCCGGCAATGAAGAGAACAAGCTCAAGCAGCAATCCACAGTCAACAATCAGAACACCGAAGACGATCTTAATATATTATTAAGTATTCTATCTATTTAAAACACAACTATTTCTTCCCTCATAAATACTTGTAACTGGGCTTTCTATGCCTGGACATCATTACACACCTGCGGAATATGCACTGCAGAGGGTTGTCAAATTGTACGGCAATCTTCTTTTCAATTGGAAGAGGCCAATTTAACCAACATCTACTGGGTGGTTTTTCGTTTCTGCGAACTCGAGAATATCGGCTACCTGGTGTTACGGTATCTGAGAACCGGCGTATTACAGTTTGAGGAATTTTCCGAGGACTGGTTGTTCGACGATGAAGCTTAATCTTCGTCTACTTAGGTGACGGGCTGTGGAGAAGGTTCGATTTGGAAGCTCTTGCAAGACGCAAGCAAGAGGTTGAGATTCAGGAAGAATCGAGAAGAGAAAGAGAAAATAGATAGGCGGTTGTACTTAGTCTAATAAATATTGTATTGATTATTGGGATTAAGCACCCCCATAACAAACAATACTGCTGCCAGATGGGTAAAGGTGGCAATGAAACTAAGCAACTCAATGGTTTTTTGTGTCATTTATCGTGGCCAACAAGCCGATGGCACAGCTGGTGTCCAGACCCCTATGAGTGGTGGCCGCAGCTACCTTCCTCTGGATGGCATTCTCCCACCTCCAGCCGAGGATATGATTGGCGATATCATGGGGGAATCCCAGCATAATGGGGAGACGTGGCGCCCAAATCGAGGAAGCTTCCCGACGACAAAAACAGGCTCCCAAAAGTTTGAACGGAAGCTTCAAAGGAGGATTGTCAGACAGCAGCGATTGCTTGAAGTCATCCGAAACCTTGCTTTTGGTCTCTTTCCTGATTACGACCAAAGCCTTATTACTGATGAGGATGTGGCTTGGCTACGCAAGCACGATCACATTGTGAATCCTCCCGCTGCAGGCTGTTTGGCAAATAAGAAGCGTACAAGCAGACGCCCAGCTGCAAATTAGTCGTTGTGAGGATGGAATGCACTGGCTGGATGGTTGTTCAAGGATTTGCGTTGTGTATGGGTAGTTTTCTGGCACTTTGGAGGGTGGACAGATGGGTGATAATTTGGAGTTTTTTGGAGAGGTTTTGGGTCTCTTTTTGGTATTTTGTTTATTTTATTATTACATCATTCATAGTCATGCATGAAGGGCTGTGTTGAGTGTTCACGATTTGATAATCAATCGTTGAGACATTTGTTTTTAGGAAAGGCATAGTAGCAGCGATAGGACTCCGTGTATGGCTGTTATGTAATTGTTAGTTCAGTATCTTTACCCAGCAGAAGTTAGCCCAAATGATTTGTGAAGCGCGAACAATTTTTAGCTCGTTGCAATAACAATTTTCGTCAAAGGAAGCCAACCAACGACCCTGCGGCATGCTTGTTACCTGCCATTGTTGGTTCCGAGTTCCCATGCATCCAAGGAGTTCGAAGTGTGGGTAGCAGGACAAGCCAAGATCCTTGAATCGTCAACAGGATAAATAGACACATCACGACAATGCTTTTAATCATATCAATGCTTTCTTTCCTTTACACAACCCTTTAATTCATTTACTCTACATTCATTCACATTTCCTTTAGTCACTCCTTTAATTTTTTCGTACTTATTACTTGCGACGTATTTGAATCATAACTAGTGTTAACAACGGGTCTAAATCCCCGGTTCGGTTCCGGGTCCGGTTCCGACCCGGAACCTGACCGTTGCAATGGGTTTCCACCAAAAACCCGGCATTTCAAGTCTACAATTTTGGCTCTAATTAAGTATCTGAGTTCTGATCGTATCGTGACATGATCAGTACGTAGATTGTGTACTTTTAGCCCCTCTTCCCCCTCCCACTCTCAGATTTGTGATCGAACCAATATTCGTTGAGTCGCTATCGAAAACCCGCACTTTTCGGCCGAAATATCACCTTCTTTCACAGCGATTCAACGAATATTGGTCCAATCGCAAATCTGACAGCGGGAGGTGAAAGAGGGGCTAAAACTGCACAATCTACGTACTGATCATGTCACGATACGATCAGAACTCAGATACTTATTTGCAGCCAAAGTTGCAGGAACAGTAATATAGAACCGCGGTCCAGTTCCAACCCATCCCCGAACCCGGTGGGTACCCCTGTGTTCCGGGTAACAACCCGGACTGGATCATCCAGTCCGATTCCAAACCCGGACCGCAGCCGGGTAACCCGGAACCATTGCTAACACTAATCATGACCAAAAGGCATCACACTTCTCCTCCCTCCTCCTGTTTCTTCCAGCACCAGGAGAAGCAGACGATCTATCCACAATGAGGATCTCGATGATGATCTCAGCATGATACCCAACAATTACAATGATTGTCGAGATGACAATTGTTACGGGGGTTCTTAATCCCAATAAGCAATACAATATTTATTGAATTAAGTACGACCGCCTATCTAATGATCTCTTTCTCTCCTCGTCTTATCCTAAGACTCAACCTCTTGCTCTGTTACGCAAGAGCGCGCCAAATCTAACCTTCTCCACAGTCCGCTTCCCTCGTAAAGGAAGATTAAACTTCCCCAACGTGCAACCACTCCTCGGCCCACTCCTCGAATGGTAATACGCCGGTATTCAGATACCTCAACACCAGGCAGTCGATATTCTCGAGTTCGCAGAAATGAAAAATGTCTCAGTAAGTGCGGGTTGAACCAGCTTCTACCAACTGGGAGAGTAGTTCTCCGAATAACTTGACAGTGCATTGAAGAGCGTATTCGGATTGTGTCAGTTGTCGTCCAGACATACGTTGCCTGATCACGGAGGTGGATGAGAGAAGTAATGATTATTAAAGTAGTGGATAGAATTCTTAATAATATTTTAAGATCGTCTTCGGTGTTCTCTGAAAGCTAATCTTGTCGATGATGTCCCCCTAATTCCTTCAACCAACGCTAGCTCTTTATAGCCCTCGTTCTTTCATAGGTGTGATAGCGCTATCTCGGCCACGCCCCTCAGGGCCCGGTGATAGCTAGCCATGACACCCTCAGGTAATTGCGTCCTTGCAACGTGGTTTGAAAGTGTTACGCTCCTGATAAGAATCAGGCCATCCATCACATGATATCAGTTTATCTCTTCAACTCAGACATCTTTTGCAATCGTACGAGTCGGTAGTTGGAACATCTACCAACCAAGTTGATAATGCATATCGCCTGTTAAATTCCTCATGTAAGTGAGTTATTTAATTGCGTCATAGATTTAATCGGCGACCAACCAATACTATGCCAACGTAGATTATTGACGCGTAAGCTTGTATCCGATACGAGGTTACATTGCAATCCAGACCACTGGGACCAACGAGTAGTGCTCGCTCTAGGCCAATGCCTACGTCATTAATCCCTCAGTTACGTCATGCTAAGGTCGAGACTATTCTCCAGACCGGAACGTGCCTCTCCGAGTTCTTTCCCGTTACGGGTAGGGGAGAAGAGTTCACTTAATTGCATATTGACTGTCAACTGCCATGCATGAAAACATGCATGTCCCGCAAAGTATCCAGGTGTGAACGAAGTTCCCTTTCTTCACGCGACCAATATGAACTCCCGCTAAAGAGCATATTGCTGACCACTTGAATAGTACATGCATAGGTAATATGCATATTGTAGATATGTATGCATCTCGTAACAAAATCGACTATCAGTATCGCTGTTAAGGCAACCCCTAACAACAATTCAGAATCCAACAACAAGCCTCTTCGGTGACTATCCAGGAAAGCAATGGGTGAGTGGCCATCAAGATATTCCTTCACATCAATACTTGGAGAACGAGGGGTGGCAACTCAATTAACTTCCATGTCAGCGCAACCCCTACATCCTGAGCGTCAGGAGGGCTATATTATCTCAGAGGAGGAGGATGAACGCAAGCCTGCACCGCAGGCATCCAAGAAGGTATCTGATTAAGCGTAGTGTTAGCAATGGTTCCAACCCGCTAGAACGGTTCCGGGTTAGGGTTGGAACCGGAACTGAACTGTTGCAACGGTTTTACCACATGAAAACCCCGGACCGTTGCATTTGGGCCGGGTTCCACCTCAAAACCCGGCCATTGCAAGCCCAGATCTTTCGCTCCAATTAAGTATTTGGGTTCTGATCGTATCGTGACATGATCAATATGCAGATTGTGCAGTTTTAGCCGCTCTTTCACCTCCCGCTTTCAGATATGTGATACAACCAATATTTGCTGAGTCGCGATCGAAAACCCGCGAATTTCGCTGGAAACTGGCCCTTTTTTGACACCCACATGACGAAAATCAGTCGGATCGCAAATCTGAAAGCGGGAAGTGAAAGAGCGCCAAAAACTGCACAATCTACGTATTGAACATGTTACAATACGATCAGAACTCAAATACTTAATTGGAGCCAAAGCTCCAGGAACCGGAATGTTGGAATCGCGGTTCGGTTCCAACCTGGCCAAAAACCCACGGGTCTATGTCCGGTCCGGGTAACAACCCGCCAAGACAAGAGCGGGTCGGGTATTTGGCCGGGTCTGAAACTGAACCGAACCGAACCGCCAGTCAAAACCCGGACCGCTGGCGGGTTACCCGGACCCGTTGCTAACACTAATTAAGCGTTTAAATGATTGAATCTGCCCGCTAATGTATATATTTACTAGAGGAAGGATTCACACGAAGCCGGTGAGCAATTGGTTGAATGGAAAGCTGGATATCTGTGGCGATATGAGCCCTGTGTTGACGACCTAACAGGCCTCATCGTCGGCACAGAATCCAAACGCCCAGACAACCATTTCAGGTGTTCCGGCGATGGTCATGGCACGTGTGAATCCTATAGCTATCATTTATGCGATGTTTGTGAATCGCTTTGTCACAAACGGGGTGAAGACCGTCCAGATTCATAGTTGGTGGTATGAGGAAATTGCCAGGATTGATCCAGCCCAGAGAAACTCAGACCCTCCATGTGCCTACATTTCAGTGGTAAATGATTCATCCCAATGCTTGATTTCATCGCTGACATTGTGCATCAGGCTCTCGCAAAAATTGCTTGCTCCCATGCAGCAATGGTATACCACTGCAGGACCTCAATCGACTCTATTTACGGATTTCGAATACACTCGCCTACTGAGATCTGGAAAATGGTAGCCTGGCTATTGATCAGGGACAGGTTTACATACCCCACAAACGTTCGTAAGGTAAGTTCAAAGTTCCCTTCTTGATTAATAGTCGTCTCAACGATCAATTGAGGAGTGCAAGTTCCGATTTGGAGCGACTGAAATTGTAGATGTTATTCACTGGTCATACTTCTATGCCATACGACAAATGGGAATGAAAGATAGATCATTGATTGATAAAATCCACCCGACATTCATTGCCCTCACCGCGATGGCCATCCACCATTGTCTGTTGGCCTGGAAAACAGGCAAGTTTAGGGTCTTACCAGAGTTTGGTCCAGGAGGTAGAGCACAACATAAGTGCAATACAAGAAACACTAATCACGCGGTTAATAATACATGTAGAGATGTATTTCGTTGTCTCAACATGGATTTTCGTTCTTCCTCGCCAGAGGTTCAAGCCAAAAAGATAGACAATATCCGCAGCATAATTCGCCAAAGGATCTACTCAACCAGTACGGACCCAGCGATGGCACAACGTCACCACAATCAGGGCAGCTTTGATGAGAACTTCCTTGATTAAGTCCCGGAGGAGCTGATAGAGCAGCCCAACAATTCTTTTAATCGTCTCAGCAGCTTTGTTGCTGCTACTGAAGCTCGCATGCTATTTTCAGCTGTTCTGCCTATCGGTGAGTCTGCCATCACCAGCAGCAGCCATCTCGTCCGCTACAGCAACAGCAACAGCAACAGTGACAACATCAGCATCACCAGCATCACCAACATGACTAGCGTTGAGAATACATGATTCGTCAATGCTAGTACAATTGTAGAGGGTGCGATGTCGCTTGGAGGTTAGAAATGGTATCAGTGATCGGATTTAGGATTTCCTTTGTGTGCCATTTTATTCTAGGTTTCATCGATATATTATAATAGTAGTCAATGTAATAGACTTGCTGGTTTACTGAAGTCAGATCTCAAACAGGTGAAATCATAATCGCGATAATGCATACCCCTCCCGCAACGGTTGAACTGCAAGGTACTGACGATCTTGTATCAACAAATTAAATATCGTGAACCACTTCTGCATGGTAACTATCATTGGTCAAATTTATCCATAAGGGTCTTTAAAAACAAGAACTACATGCTTCATTAAACGTATGGAGTGAGTACTATCTTCATCGCTAGCACAAATCGAATTGGGCGATATAGGAGTATGGCAACAGATGATTTGTGATATTGCCAAAGCAAGTGTGAACGGTTCGTCAAGTGCACATTGTCACATTCGCAAAAGTGGGTACACTGGTCGTGATGTTTGAAAACAGCATCACAACAACTCAAAGAACACTCTGGAACAGTAACACAATGCCATATTTCAGGGAAACCTCAATTTCGGTTTTTTTTGAGTTTGTGAATACAATAAACTAAATGAATTTAATGAAAGAAATTTAGTTTTTGCTTATGCAGGGATATATCTAATGATCCTGATTAATACTGTAATAAACAATATCTGTAGAGATGTCCCACTCTGAAATCTCCTCTTCTGGTATTGATGATTCCTCGACTTCGGTACTTGGTAACGGGGTAACCTCATGATTCTTTAAGTAATTGCTAGGATAGATTTTATAATGGTGGTAATATGTTAATATATCAGTAAACTGAATTATACTTACTAACCACCAAATGCACTGTGCTGCAAACAATCGATCTTTTCTTTCGAATCGATCTAATATTAAGGATAGTATGTACAAGATAACGTCATACTCGGTGTTGAACTTGAACTCGACTATGGGGTGGGGGAATCGCGTACAATTCTGATAGATAATACTAATAATACTTGAATAGATAAAATATTATAATAAGAACTGAAAACAACAATAATATTTCAGATTGTTCTTCGCAGGTAGGTATCATCTTTGTGCTTGTGGGACTCCTTCCAAAGCCTGAACTTTGTAGATCATTTATAGCCTTTCTTGGGATACCGAAGTTTATTCCCGAACCTTAGCTATGATCTCATCTGTCATAACATAGGGTACTCTTATACTATGAGCCAGGCTCTACGATAGAGAACCACGCAGCCCAAAGGTTATCGTGTTCTTGCTTGAGTTGTTTTAAAGAATTACTCTCCCTCATGTGACCATCCTCTGCAATAAGATTCAATCAAACAGTAACTTCAACTTAGCTATCTCACAACTCATTTGTTTCGGATAGTTGGAACATCTCCTCACCTGACGTGGTTATTTGGAGTGCTTTTCACAGATTGTTTTATAAATTAAAACACAACCTTCACCATAAAGGCTATTTGGTTTATCTGAGTCATAGTCGTATGTGGCAGCTCACCATTACTCTGCCAACATTTGATCTTGATGTACCACACCAGTATTATTAAACTGATAGTAGTTTGCATTACTCGGAATCTCCCAGCCAGGGTTTCAGAAGCTCCAGGTCTAATTGACTATGCCCATATCTCCATCAATCAGACACACCATGCTTAGGCCGAGACTTTTCACTTTGGCCAGTGAGTACCTGAGTGGTTCCAAACCCAACAAGGGGAGTGGCTCGAAGTCATGCTTACACACATATTGATTATCATCTGCCTGACACGTCAGTCGCACTAATGCAGTCGACGTGTCTAGTCCCACTTAGCTTAGTTTGGTAAATGTGGTTGATAATATCTGGCATTTCGGCCCAAAGGCTGAAACAAGGCCAAGAATATTGCATCATCAAATCAGCTCTACTGTTGTATGCAAGCTTTCAATGAATCCACTGGTGATGAGACTCACTAACCAATCAACATGAGGCTCCCATGTAGTCCAGCTAAAGGCCATTGAACTGGCTTTCTTGCAGTGTCTTGGATAAGCATTATGTATGTCTTGGAGTAACTTATCCTTGACATATATCCATTCGATATTTTAAACAAGTACCATTACCTCTGTTAGGGGAAAACCCCTAACATAAGGCAAGATAGAGGGATACTTAGAAGGGATACTTCTAGTTAAGTGTATCTTGGAGTTGATTCCTCCTGCGTTACAGTATGCATACATTTGGATTTCTTATGTAAAGGGATAGCCATCTCATATCAGGCTACGGACTGCACTCTTTCCCTGCATACCACAGCCAGTTGGACAAGGGTTTTAATGAGGCACTGGATGTTAGAGGGGTGCCTTATCAATAAGTATCTATACCTGCATGGCCCTAGATTCTATACTGCCAAGCATATAATTTCCCAAATCTGTACGTTAGTTATTTAGTAACCGATTTCTAAGATTTTCAATCCCTTACTGATGCAGTTGTTACCTGACTTTCGTAAGTTGCACATTGGTTTGCAGATGAGGGTGTACTCGGCCTTTCCGAGTCCGTCTCGATGAATCAACAACATATTTATCTGTCGTAATTTAGTTGTTGTTATTATTGTATTTTGTTTGTCAGATAATCTGAAATAACGTATTCCTCTGGATATCTCTGGGAACTGCTGAAATAGATCGATCTTCTGAATCCAAGTTGTTCTTGTTATTTCGTAGTAATACTGAGCATGGAATCCTTTGGTTGTCTAGATAAGAGACTAGTGCTGGTTGTAATCCTACTATTGCTGAAATCCACCACACGCACTGTGCTGTGAATAGATATTGTTTATTATGGACATTATGAATTAACTTGCCAAATTTCCACAGTAAAACATCGGCTTTGTGTTCGAAGATAATGCTCATAGGTGTGGAGCTGCCGCTACAAAAGCAAATATATTTTATATAAGAATAGATATAGGTATCATAAAAACACAATAATATTTTAGATCGTGCTTTTGCTGGTAGGTTTTTCTGGCTGTCCACTGCTGGAGCTTGTCCCTCTCATTGTCCGAACAATGTGATGTCTTTATAGTTATGTTTGAGGGTTTGGTTACCCGTACTTCCATACTATGATTCCAATGCTCATGATTGCAATTATTGCAATCACAATTTACATTCTCCTGAATGTGCCCCATAATAAATTGCCACATATCCCTTTGGTTATCGTGATTCAATATAAACATGGCTTCAAAGCATTACGCTCCTAATTTAATTTCAGGCCATCTGTTTGCATGAAAATCATGTCAGACATTGAATCCGATCATAACTTCAACTATGACATCTTGCTTCCAATTTGTTCAGTAGTTGGAACATCTGAGGACCCTTAAGTCTTCTCAGTGCTTTTTCACATTATGTTTTAATAGCTCTTCACTATTAAATGCCTCGCCTTTGATTTGGCTATTTGACATTATGTCAGAGATTTACTTGGCGACCAACAGATACTCTGCCAATGTAGATAATGACACCTCAACCTCATATTGCTATGGAGTATGACGTTGTAATACATTCGGTCTCAATTCAATGAGCCAGTTTGCTTCTGGCCTCTTATCTTCAACCAATGTCATTAATCCCTCAGACACTGCATGCTTAGGTCTCAACCTTCCATACACCTGGCGTTGCTGCAAGGTGTTCCCACCGCTTAGCGCGTAGGATTACAGATCCCGCTTACTCGCGTATTGCATTATCTTCTGCTGCACACGTAATTCTGCATAATCGCCATTTAACTATGAGTTGTCCCACTTGACAATATTTAATAGGTGTGGTCAAATAATTATCGGTACAGCTGAAGGTTTTTCACTTCCCTGTTATGGCGATATAATTGTGTCATCATAGTTGAATCTGCTAGGACGAACATATCGTTGCTAATTGATCGACACATGGCTTAAGTGTAATCCTGTTAAAGATCACTTGACTGACAATATGATGTTGATCTTGCCGATAGGTGTGCTGCATACCATGCGACCTAGACCTAGAGTACTCCATGACATGTATCCCCATCAATTCATTAATGTATCATTACCACTGCTAGAGGACAACCCCTAACACCGGAGATCTTACTGTATAGATATTTGAAATCATGATTATTTGATTTTCTTGCTCCACAGAGCATAACAAGAGGGGGAAGTGTTACTATATAACCTGAGAGAAACTCGCCGGCACACTGAGATCACCAAATTGACTCACAGGCTATGGACTCATAGTTGTAGACTCATTCATGAGTTATCACTCGCTACTGCTACTGGTATTTGCAATCATGAACTTTCATGGACTTCCATGGAGTTTCAGGCTCCCATGAATATAAAGATAGAACTTCTCCTTAGATAGTAGAATAGACTTCATCCGCTTCACATTTGTAACTTTTTGTTATGCGGCTTGGCCGAGTGATCAGCCATGATCGACCTGGCTGGCTCAGTATATGCTTCATTTGAGAAGCTATAATTATCATCAATGTTGAGCATTGCTGGTGAAGCTTCAGTAGTAGGTGAAGACACATCAGGTATAATGACAGGTTGGTGCTGTACCACTGTAGGTGGTGGTGGTGGTCTGGAGGAGGTACACTTTGGGCCAGAGTGATCATCCATGATGCGGCGCTTGGCACTTTGTTTTTTTACATTTTTTGGTGACCACACCACAACAACCATGAGCAGAGAAGCTCTCAGACCTCGGAATCTTAATGTCAACTACCTTCCCCCACTACTTATCCTCTCATCTCCACCATCCTAGATGGGAAGTGGGAAGGTGATGCAACTCAGCACCCCAGAATTTGTCACACTCCCACAAGAATTCACAAATAGAAGCTTCTACTGGTTGTCTTTCAATTCATAATACTCTAAGGGGGGTTTAAGTGGGTGGCTGTGCTGTGGTAAGCCACAAGGCGCAGTGCACGCAAAAGCGGGCCCTTTCGTGGGCCCGCTACCCGCAAAGGGATAAGGTACCTATAAAACCTAGCAGCCTTATCACGTACCCAGACTGCGAAAATAAATTTTGCTCTAGCCGAGCGAGCTAGGCTAGAAATCAAGGCAGAGAGAACTAGCAGCCACAGCTCCTACCTCTGACCTCATCGACGTCATCATCCATGAACACTCCATACATCACTTCCCCCCTCCCCCCTCCATCTCATCCATTACAACGCAGCAAACCAAGAAAACCCACCCCTTCATCATCCAGGATGCTTACAAGGAAACCACCTTTCAAGGCAATGAGAGACAGAGATGACGAAGGCCCATAACCTCCATAAAAGACCTCTCTCGCACTCGACTTATATCTGCCCACTAACGACCGAAAAAATAAAATCCTGCCTGCCTAAGAATTTACCTCCCATCACATACAAACCACATACCTAGCCACCACCATATATCACAACTACAATGTCGGATGCCGAACCGCAACGCGCTCCCGCTCCCGAAACCCGTCCACGCCCTGGAACAACCGACACAGATGTCTCTGATAGTGACCCGGCGCCGCCGCCGCCTCCCCGCCGCCAGCGAAAGCAACGGAAGCAGCGTGGCGGAGGAGGACCTCTCGGCGGTGGGCTCCCAACGGACATAGTGGGGGATGTGGTAGGCAACGCGGTCGACACAGTTGGCAACACAGTAGGCTCTGTGGGTAACGCAGCGGGTGGATTGGTAGGAGGTGTTTCCGGTGCCGTTAGTGGAGGAAAGAAAGAGGAAGGGAAAGATACACTGCGTTTGCGGCTGGATTTGAATTTAGAGATTGAGGTGACGTTGAAGGCACGGATTCATGGTGATTTGACGCTGGCATTGTTGTGAGTAATCCCCAGCCCTTCCCCTTTAATCCAGGAGGATGAGATGGGTGTTGACACCTGGATTTTGACAGACAGTAACTGAATACTGTGCAACATTAGAACATAGCGACATCTTCTAGTATCGATATGAACGACGAGAGAGGATAATTCCGTGGAGGAAGACGGGTTTTTATTTTGTATAATGATTTCACGCATGTTCGGTTTCTTTAGTCTCCTAGGGTTGGTTATGGGTTCTTGGGATGTTCTTTGCGTCTTGTTTTTCTGCTTGTATGGGAATTATATATGACTGGGGGGCGTGCGTTCTGGAATAAAGTCGTCTTTTTACTTAGGGAACAGCTTTAAACGAGAATACCAAAAGCCGAGAAGATACTCTATCGCTGCTTGAAAACAAACGGTAAATGAGATGTGAATGGAGTCATTCATGGTGGTACTCATTGTAGAAAGTCGGACAGGCGTGGGAGTGCAGACGCCCAGCGGCCGTGTGTCAGTGTGCCCTCCACTGTGTGGAGGTAGAGGAAGAGAAGCTACAACTTAATCTTGGGAGTTTTTCTCATTGAAGTAGGGGGAAAGGGGAAGGTGGAGGACGCACTTGCTCTCGTTCCCAGATTTCTCATCGCTCGCAAGCTCGCACCTCGAAACGGAGGCTAAAAGAAGTAGCTGGATTTCGAGCACAGGACGCATTGTCATACTCTAGATAACAGAATGATTCAACCAATCGGACAGATAGCCAGCCAAAAAAAAAGAAATTTTCATGCTATCCCAGTGGTCCGTGACTATAGGCTTGTGTGACGGTCGAACCTAACCACTTTTGCTAGAACCTACCCTATCTAGAAGCTTCTACAGCTCAGCAGCCCAGTAACGTGCAGTTCTGCACAGCAGCAAAATGACGATGCTCGATGGCTCGTCTTGGTTTTATGCATGATGTCACACTCGGTGATCCTTTCCAGACAACAACATCCACCGAACCAAGGAATGAATATACGGGCCAGCAGACGTCAACGCTTCAGCTCTCATCCGCCGCCGCCAAAATCATGGATAATTGTGCCAAACCCCCTCCCGATTCTAATTCTACTCCAATATCACCAAATCCTACCGAAGAAAAAGGAGAAAAAACCACACTTTCACCAGACCGCTCCAAGATATTCTATCCACAATCCACAACACTTACTCTGTAGCCGCAAATCTCCGCGACAACCACCGCCGAAATGCCTTCCAAAGCCATCGACATACCCCAAAATCAGCCAGGGAAGGTAGTCGAACCCTTCCAGCATCCTACTCCAAAGCTAGTGATGGAACCTCCGGACATGCAGCCCTGGAAGATGACCCCCCCATCCGTCTCGCCGCTCCATATGTCCCCTCCAAATATGGAGCTTCCAAACTTTTCCCCGATTCAGGACCATATGCCACTTCCCACATTGTCCGCGTCAACGTTTATCCCCCCACAGAGCTTCTTGACGCATCAGCTGGACGAACCAACCAGTGTCGTCATATTCAACAGACATGACCCTACTGTGCTCGCGGTGGGGAGCTGTTATGATGATCCGGACGATGCCAGGCCGATTCAGCAAGAGTGTAGTGTTACGATTTTTAGGGTCGAGGATGTGGAACGAGAGGTCAGGGGAGATGCCAAAATGATTGCAAGAGGAGTATACGAAGTCCGTAAGAAGGTGCGGCCGCGATTGTAAGCCCTCCGCCCCTCTTCTCCTCATGCATGAAATAACCCCCGCAGGCATGAAATGGCAGCCATCAAAACCCCGTCCGGCGTCCTCGATCTGGTATTCTCTCCCTACGACCCAGAGATTTTGCTCGCTACACTCACAACAGGGGAAGTTATATTCTACCATGTTCGTCTGGGGAGATACACCATCAAGCAACTCTCTACCCACACTCTCACCCCGCATACGCCTATCCAATGCTTGACATTCTCCCCAACTTCCACTCTCGCCGCAGCCACCTGCTCAAACGGCACCGTGCACCTCCTCCAGATCCCTCGCGCACTAACAAAAGACAACACTCTCTCCCCGATCGCCACAATCCCCGCTCACAACGCACCCTGCATCCGCGCCTGCTTCGCCGTAGACGGAAAGCGCCTCTACACCGCCGGCGAAGATGGCGTCCTTACCTCATGGAAGATCACCGATCCCCGGAACCCACGGCAACGTTGGACCGCAGAAGATACGCATGACCGTGGGATCACAGCCTTGCTCGCCTGGCCCGCTCCCTTCGCCGCCGACATCAACAAGAAGCGCCGTCTCCTCCTCACAGGCAGCTACGACCACAACATGCGTGTTCTTGATATGAGCAGCCCCGTACGACCACCGTATGTACGGCAAGAACTCGATCTCGGCGGCGTACCCTGGCGCTTCTCCCCACTGCCCCCGCTCCCGCTCAACAAAGAAATCAACTCCCTCGGCGCCGGCGCCTTTACCACCGAAGCAAACCCGAATGTGGAGCTAGATACTGAGATAGGCGGCGTGCTTGCTGCCTCGGGGAAGGGTGGATCTCGCATCATAATTCACAAGCAGAAGTTTGAAGAGGTGTTCCTGCCAAGGAGGGATGGAAGCGATATTGTGGATTGGACTACGAGCGACGGGGTTAAGATGGATCACGAGGGCAGAGAGAAACAGTATTATTGGTATGATCTCGCGGATATTGAGGAGCATGGGAATAGCAAGGTGTATGCGGGGGATGCGGTTGCGATAATAGATTATGATCCACTCTTTAAGGATGCTGGGGAACAGAGACTGAGGAGGGGGTGGAGACTAGTTAGTGTTAGTCGTGATGGGACTATGTGCTTTTGGCAAGTTTATGTTGAGTAGGGAGTAGGGGGCGGCGTGGTTGGGACGGTTTGATATCCATATATCTTTTGGTTTTAGGGTGCGTTCGTTTGTGTATTCTAGTTTTGGTTAGATTTTAATCGTATTGATTTCTCGCTCCGCTCACTAGGCTGTTGAGAAGTTGTCACAGACTGGACTCAATGTCCGGCTCCTACATGAGTTCAAGCCTTATGGGTATAAGTTAGCCAAATTAGTTGCTCATATGCGAGGTGATGCTACCGAAGATTTTGTCTACTTTGTGCTTCAAGCCATTATTCTAGCACTCTACAATGAAAGTCTAATTACGGACTATAATTCGGAGGCAGCCAAGACCGAGTCATGCTGCATGAAGTGCATTTGCAGGGCTGAAACACTTCAGGAAACCATGTGGATTCTTATTGGATCATACTACCAAGCCTTGGGGATGGCCCCCGTGGTATAGTAGTATTGCTGCTGTACTACTAGCTGCATGCTATGGGTTCGAATCCCAGTGCCATCTCCCCAATGATAAGTCTGGTACATCCTTAACCAGACACGAAGAGAACGGTAGGGGGTGGTAGAAAGGGTTGGAGCATGGTAGAAAGGGTTGGAGCATGGTGGAAAGGGGAAGCAAGGGTAGAGGTTGGGGAGCTCCCCCATCTAGCCGGTTTACCCGGAGGGGGAGGTGATTTAGGTACTGTCATTCTCTAAGTAGAGTGAATACAGAATGATTAAAACAAAACAAGCTTTTGTGTAGATCAACTCGCAATCTCCTACCAGCCAATGAAACTTTGAAGGATAAAGGACAAGTTAGACCACGATGAAACTTACTTTGGGGACGATTCGGAGTTGCTATTGGTTGCCTAGTCACCGCTGATTCAGGCAAATTGGTGAACCTCAGCTCAGCTCGGATAGAACCCACCATTCTTGCGGAGATCTGCCGGCTTTCATCCGTAGGGAAACGGTGGGGAGCTGGTGCTCAGTGTTGGAAGATCATAGCACGTAGGCTCCATCCCATGTCGCAGATCAACAGTGTCGAGAAAATATCGGTCACCGCTTTAGAGGGGGTGCGGGAAACATACCATTCCTTGTGGTGGTACCTCCCTTTGTTTGACCAGACCGCATCGAGTCGAGCAGCCCAACTCACAATGCGTGGAACTGCCCCCTAAATATCCTCCTCACCGACTTCGTGGGTAGTTCGTAGACAGCAACTTCAAACGATACCAGTCACCCCCCTCTATCTCTTATTTCTTGTTTCTCTGTAGCACCAGTGCCCGGAGCACAGGCTGAAACGGGAATTGTAGAGACCCGGGATGACAGCAGACGACAAACGCCCCGAGTAGCGTAACTGCAAGTACAACGGCTGCATCTGCAAGAAAGGCTCTAAACCGAGAATGCCGATTTTCCGGCGGGGTCTATCAGTGCAATCGCAAAGGAGGGTACCGGAGTTGCTCTCAAATGCGGACAATAGATATATACCCACAGAAACCTCGCCCAAGCTTGTGCCTTTTGTTAGCCTGTTGGCCCGAGATTATACTGAATTTCGCGGACCAGAAGGTTTGATAATAAGTAGTTGATTCCTCATATGCATGGGATATCACCCGTATATTCTTTCTGACGTTACGTGGTCATGTACTTGTATAGTTTAAACTGATAGGAGGAGATACAATAGACCACGCACAGTATGAGGTAGGAGATAATACTACGAGGCACTTGGCATTAATCCCGCAGTGAGAGCTCTATCGTTAATCTCTACTTAAAAATAACACTTATGTACACAGCTGCCAAAATTTATCTCTACTATCCATGGAATAAGTATTTCTTGTGAGTATTGGGTATACATATAACTACCTAGGTACATTTCAAGACCAAAACGAGGTATAACCCATCCTCGTCAGTCCTGTCCTCACATCAAGCCGTCTAGGACCCCACCTCCACCTCACGCATCCCCCCCCTCCCACTTCAACCTCCACACCTCAACCCCCGCCCACTCCTCCTTCGCCCACTCTACCTTCGCCACGCCCAGCGCCTTCCTGAGCTTAGTCCGTGGTACCTTCTTAACCACAAACCCCATCTCCGTTGCCGTCTCCAGCGCGCCCCGGATCAACGCCTCATCTCTCACCTCCAACGCCACCAACACAACAGTCTTTGCATCCGCATACGCCCTAATCGTATTCAACAACGGCACGACTAGCGGTGGTGAGTATATCGTGTCTGCGGTGACGATGAGGTCATACGGCTGCTCATCCAACGGGGGGGCTAGCCAGTCTAGCTCCCGTACGTGCGCCGTTCCCGCGGTGCTGCCATTCCGGGGATCCTCAATATTGCGCCGGAGGATACCGGTGGATGAGACGAGCTGGGCCACGTCCGTTGAGGTCACGTCCCAGCCTAATGCTGCAAGGGCGAGAGAGGTGAGCCCTGTTCCCGCGCCGAGGTCTAGTGCCCGCTTCCCGTGAGAGGCGATGGGGGTGTAGAGAGTGTATAGGTAGATTGTCAACACCTGCGCGCCGAGCCAGAGGGTTGAACCTGTGGTTGTGGCCGCGGTGGAGTCTTGGGCTAGGTGGAGTGTCTTGTGGGAGAGTGGTGGGGGAAGCGGGTAGGCAAGACTGGCGACATTTTTGGTGGCGTGGGCGGGTTGGATGGTGGACATGGTGGGATGAGGGGAGGGAGTAAAGAGGAACGTTAATAAGGTTTGCGCTAACAAAAGCTTAATTCTGGATCTGCGGGGTACTTGTGTGTACAGGATGTCACTCGGGGAATTTTATGTTCTGAATCGTTGGATAACCAGGGCGACCAAAATCCGTATATGCCATCCATCATTTGCTTCTGATCCTTCCAACTTCCCAAATTTTTTGATCTCAAAAACGCCGGATATCATGCAAACACCGCATCAAAAAACCCCTCACCGTCTGTATACTCCTCATCATCATCCAGGTAGAACCCATACTGCTCCTCCTCTAATTCCTTCCGTTCCTTGAGCACTCTCTCAGCCTCCGCCAGAACCTCCGGTGGAACTCCCGCCAACCTTGCCACCTTCAACGCATGACTCTCCCTATTCACACCCTTCCTAAGTTTATGCACATAGCTCCACCCCCTTCCATCCAAATCCTCACTAACATCCGTACAATAGCACGCAACTTTCTTCTCCATCTCCACCATATCTGCAAGTTCATGAAAATGCGTCGCAAACAGTGTTCTGGACTTATTAACCTGAACGAGATGATTCAGCGTGGCATACGCGATGGCAAGGCCATCTCTAGATGCAGTGCCGCGTCCAATTTCATCCATGATCACAAAGCTCCGTTGTGTGGCGGAGCGCAGGATATTTGCCGTCTCGAGCATTTCCACCATAAACGTAGATTGGCTGTTGTAGAGATTATCTGCGCTGCCGATGCGGGAGAAGATCTTGTCAACAATACCAATCTCGGCGTGTTCGGCAGGGACAAAGGAGCCGGTTTGCGCGAGGATGCTGATCAGTACATTTTGGCGCAGGAAAGTGGATTTACCAGCCATATTGGGGCTGTTGGGACACGTCAGCTGACGAAGATGGGATGAGAGGGGGCTGTGGAGGAACTTACCCAGTGACTAACCACAGCAACTCTTTATCACCGATAAAGCAATCATTTCCGATAAAGGCTTTCCCCTGTTCTCGGAGTCCGGCCTCGACGGTGATGTGGCGCCCTCCCACAATCTTGTGTTTGACCTTGCGGTTAACCTTGGGTCTTGTGAGGCCCTGTTCTCGGGCTAGCAGTGCGAATCCTGCCGCGACATCGAGTTCGTCCAGAACTGCGGCATTGCGGCGAAGCTGGCTAATATGTTTGAAAACCTTCTTCAGGATGTTCTGAAACACAACTTTCTCCTCTGCACGGATGCGGAGTCGCATGCTGACCATGCTTTCACCGAGTTTTGTCCATTCCTTTCCCTTGTGAGCAACAGCCATAAAATTGGTGTAGGGGATCTAAAAAACTTACAGGATGTAAAAACGACTTTGTACTTTTCGATGAGCTGACACTCGTGACCCCATGAATACTGATATCCTTCCCCTTGACATGGCAAAAGTGTCCCAGATTCGGAGACCATTTCAGAGTCAAACTTTGTGCATCTACACTGTCAGATAATGGCCGGGCTCCTTTTTTGGAGAACCATATGAGCCTACTTAATTTGTTTCGTAAGTGTACCTCAAGATGTCCCTTTGCCTCCCATAGTGCGTGTAATCGCGCATGTGCTTCTCTCAAGAACGGACTCGCCCTGGTCCAAGTTAGCGTACTCTTCCGTGTGGCGATTACGGGATAAGGAGGCAAACGTCTTCTTCATAATCCACGTTTCTTCTCCATCCGGCTCAGCCTGAACTCCCTTGGCGATAGCATTCTGAATTCCTCGGCTTATTCTCTTCTTTCTCCCCCGTTTCTCCGCGGCCCCGGCTTCTAATACTTCTCCTACCAGGCCGTCAATCACATCACGTGATTCACTTATTTCATCAGTGCTTGGGGGCTCGCCCATATTGGCCGCAACATCTGCGACTTCGTGCTGCTGTCGCCTCAAGCCCTCCTCATCGATGGACTTCAGGATAATCTCTGCCAGATCCAATGGTACTTCTAGCCTCGCGATTATCGTGTCAAATTTCCTTTGTTGAGTCTCTCCCAGTCGCTGCAGGACAGAATAGGTGGCTTCGATTGTCCGCGCAAGTGCCACAAGATCATCTGCATCCCCGCGGCCAAGTGAGAATTTTTGTACGATCCGCTGTGAATCATGGGTATTCTTCAGCAAGGCGACTATGTCCTGCCGTAGACTTTCGTCTTTCAAAAAGGTCTCTACTAAGTCTAGTCTCGCTTCGATAGTCGCCACATCTGTAGACGGGTTCGCTGCAAGCATCCATCATCAGACATTTGCTCAGTCCCTAAGATAATAAAGTGAACTCACTCAACCAATTCCCAAGCAATCTCTTTCCGCCTCTGGTAACCGTCCGGTTGATGGTATGTAGTAGACTCCCCTTAGAGCCCCCATCCCTCAAGGTAGTCTTGATCTCCAGGCCCCTCATTGAGTTAACATCGATCCCCATAACCTCACTGCTCTTCCTAGGCACTGGTGTCTGCAGTTTGACCCGAATCCCGGGCAGGCGCGACTCGACATAATCCAACAACCTTACCGCGGCGGCAAACTCAAGTTTTTTCAACTTCTTTAGAGCCTCATTATCCACATCCTGATCGTCCACAGCCACCTCCGCCCATTTCTGGACTTTCCCCGCAGCCTTAACCTGGCTCATATCGCCTTGATGTGTTGTGACAACATACGCGGCAGCCTGCTCACCGCGTTTCACCGCCTCTTCCTCCACTCCACCCTCCGGAACAACCACCTCTCTCGGACCGATCCTTGCAAGTTCCGCAGCAAGCTCAATGGCCTGACATTGCGAGCACCACACCTCACCGGTTCCCAAATCCGCCCACGCAAGTCCATACTCACCTTCTCGCTGCTCTACGGCAAGCAAGAAGTGATTCTCCCCCTCCTCAATCCACGTCTCATCTATGAGCGTACCAGGCGTAACAATCCTCGCAATCCTCCTCTCCCACAGTAGTCCCCCCTCCGCCTTCACCTGTGCCTCGCCAGGCTCCATATTTTCCAGATCCCCGGCAGGATACTCTTCGCAGATAGCTACATATTGTCCCTCCTCTACCACCATCACCTTCAAAAACTTCTCCAGATGCCAAAATGGGAACCCAGCCATCGGGACGTTTCCGGCTGTAGTTTTCTTCACCGCCAATTTGAGCCCCAGCCTGCTTGCCCACTGCTCCGCGTGCGAAAAGTACAGCTCATAGAACCCGCCGACCCGTGTGAACAGGACGCAATTGGGGAGCCGCGTAATGTTATCCAATGCCTGTGCGATCACCGTTGGATATCTTTTCGGCGCGTCTTCGATTGGTGGTAGGGGTTTCATCGGTCCATGGGAGTCGATCAGCCCCTGTTCAAGATTATCGAGCGTGAACTTTGCACGCCGTTTTCGGATTTTCGCATCCTTTACTGAGACCTTGTTGTGGAGGCATGCGGTGTTTGATAAAGCTCGAAACTGTAGATTGGAGCGGAAACGGTGACGGGGAAGAAGCTGGCATAATCGATGTGGAATGTGGTGGTTTTGGTAGAAAAATCGCATGGAGAGTTTGGAGTGAGTGGTGGTGAAGGAAAGTAGGTGAAGAAACTCGAAGTGTAAAGTCAAGAGACCAACCCCACCATGAAAACACGCTAGTAGTGTAGGCAGACACTGTAGATGGTAGCACTAGCACGTAACAGGCACACTAGAAATTCCATAAAAAGAATTTCATGCTCTAATTTCCCATCGCACTTCCGTTTATCTGCAAAAAAAAAGAACAGGAAAGAAAAGGAAAAACAGAAGAAAACGCTGCATAATGGATAAAGAAAGAAAGAAAAAAGACCCATCAAGAGCGCCGCATTGAAACCACCACCGCATCAAGTACACAGACAAAACAGACGGACAGACAATAGGAACAGCACCCACTAAAGCCATAGATACCTCCATCGCCATCAGTGATAAACATGCAGATCATCGAACAACCCCCCCTCAAACAAGAGAATACTGAAGAACTGCACATCTACCCATCCATCCATCATTCCTCGGGCAGTAGATAAGGTCAACAGCGCACTTTCCCGAGAAGCTCCAATCCCTTTTTAAAAGTAACTACAGCAGCATCAACCAATCTACGCCTCACACCCTATCCCCAAAAGAAACCTCCCAAGAAATAATGCGTATCCAGTGGAAAAGAAAGAAACTGGCCACATTCCATGATCACCCCAGTCATGCAAAAGTGAAAATCTTTACTGAGATGCACACTGGACACGCTCGCCACCTCCTCCGTGCATGTCATCATCTTCGTCCATGGCACCATGAGCACCAGCCATGGCACGAGCCTGTTCCCGTGCATCGACTGGCTCTAGAACGACATCTTCGACCATTGCGTCTTCGGGTATTTGAGGAATATTCCTTGGCGGCAAGATGTCATTCAATTGGGCAATCTTCTCGTGAGAATTGAAGTTGTCTTCGGGGAACTTGACCTCGAAGCGAATGTATAGGTTACCCATGTCGTGATGGCGGTAGGATGGCATACCCTGTCCACGGATCTGCTTCACAGCACCTGTAATATTGTTAGCACGAGCTGGTTTCAGTTGATGCCATCACGCAACGATGGTGAAACTTACCAGGACTAATGACTTCGCCAGGCAAGATAGAAACTTGCAGGAAGCGCTCGTCCAGGTGCTCGATAGCAAGGGAACCACCAGCCAAAGCGGTCAACAGATCAACCTCAGCCTTGTAATACAAATCGTCACCCTTGCGCTCGAACCGAGGGTGCGGTTTCTGCTCAATTACGAACACGACATCCCCAGGAATGATATCGGGACCCTGGTCACCCTCTCCGTTAAAGGTGATCTTCTGGCCATCCTGCATACCCTTGTCCACATGAACGTGTAGGACCTTCCGCTCGGTGACGGTCTTTTTACCGTGGCAGTGCTTGCATCGATCCTTATCCCGGATGTTTTCACCCTCGCCGTTACAATCCGGGCAGACAGTCTGGAATCGCTGAATCATAGGTCCCATCTGACGCATCATTGTCTTCATACCAGCACCATTGCAACCGCTACACTTCTTAACTGAGCCTTCCTTGCCTCCACGACCGTCACACTTTGAGCAGAGCACGCTCTTCTGAAGGGCAAGCTTGGATATCTTGCCCTTGTAGAGATCCTCGAGACTGACTTTGTGGCTATGGACAATGTCTCGGCTCTGAGCGTTTCAAGTTAGCGGCGCTGCCGATACGTACCAATCAAGCTTATCAAGTTGATAACAAGGGCGGGGCAACGGAAAACATACTCGCTTAGGGCCCTGCTGCTGCATTCCGCCACCACCAAACATTCCGCCCATGCCACCGCCGCCAAAGAACTGAGAGAACAAGTCTTCTGCAGAGACTCCGCCACCCATACCTCCATCTCCGTTAAGGCCTTCCTCACCGTATTGGTCGTAGATGGATCGCTTCTGGGTGTCTGACAGAATCTCGTAGCTGAACAACAAAGAAACACGAATGTTAGAAACCGTGTCTTGTTCGTTGAAACAGCAACATGCACGAGGGAAACCTACGCATGGCCAACCTCTTTGAATTTTTCTGAGGCATCGGGGGAGTGGGCATTCTTGTCAGGGTGGTATTTCTGCAGCACAACGATGATTGGTCAGAAAAGTTGCTCTTGGGAACACAAGCTCAGGGGAACAGAGTTTTTGCTGCATGAGTGAAAATCTCAAGCCAGCAGCCAAAGGCGTCCTGGATCAAAAAGAAAGAGGACTCGAATAAACCCACCATGGCAAGTTTTCTGTACGCCTTCTTGATATCCTGCTCCGATGCGCCGGGGCTGATTTCGAGCACATCATACAGGTGGGTCTTGCTGCCTTTGGTTGACATTTTGATATATGTATCGCGGTTGTGAGGGCAGGTTGCGTTATCGGAGTCGAAAGTTGTGATAGGTGCGAAGTGCTCGTCGCAAGGCTTGAGTGTTGAATGGAGACTGCCTTTATGGGCGAATGACTCGACTCAACTCTTTGCAGGGGCTGGGCACGAAAGTTGTGGCGGAGCCTTGTTGTTCGGTTGTTTAAGGAAGAGTTCAGGGTCTGCTATGGAGAAGAAGGGCGCGGGGCGGACGAAAGGTTAACGGGAACGGGAGGGTCTATCCGTAAGTACGGTACGTGGACGGGATGGTGAGGAGTGGTAGTGGTATTTGTCAGACTGATTCGAGAGTGGAGAGGAGGAGAAGGAGAGAGAAAAATGGTCAGAGGAGATATAGAGAGAGAGAGAGAGAAAAGAGGCTTTGAAGCGTTGAAGATCACACCGGCGTTAGTTACAAAGAAGGTTTGCTTTCGTGCTGCAGCGCCGCCTTCCGTGTTACATACCTGCAGCCCCGCAAGATTCCATCGAGTTCTAAGAACATCTTTCCGCTTCGATTTCTTGCTGCAGGCCAAGCGCAATCCAACTTAATTACAGACTTACTAAGAAAGCGTCCAGCGCAAAAATGTCGTGAGGGGCTGTGAAAATGCCGTATACTTGTGCGCAAGACTGACAGGGTCTGTCTACTTAGTATCTGTCGATATTCCAGAATTTAAAGTCGATCCCAAGCGCTATCTGAGCAGAGTTGGTTCTCTGTCGAGTCTCTGCAGGAACTGGTTTAGGCTGTAACAGGTTAGGAGGGTTTATCCGGCCATGGAAGCTTCCCGTATCGATGCCTGCCTTGGAGTGGAGCCACATGTGATCCTGTCAACCAGCCAACATAACGAGCCTCTATTCATGGTCCCAAAATGCAGCTATGTGCTTTCCAGCGCTGAGAACTACACCACACCGCTTGAATACAGAAAACCAGCGTCCAGGAAAGAACAGAGATTGGCAGAATAGATGGATCGTCAAAACATCAGCCTCATAGCGTTTGGTATTAGCTACCACTTGTCAACCCGTCCCAAATGGTCTCACAATTTACAAAGAACAGAAAAAGAACGCCCCCAACACAGTACGTAAAGAATAAGTACCCCAAATACACCCCGCAACGAAAAGGAGAAAAAATACATTGCAAACTCCGCCACCTAGTAATCCATATCCATAGGACAATCCACACTGTCATGCCCATCCCTCTCGCAAAGCGCACACCACCTGTCCAGGTCCACCGTTCCACTTTCCTTCCCAGCCACTGGCCCGAATGACGAATTCATATCTATAATCGGAGGTGGTGGAGGTAGATGCGGTAGGTGTATACTTTTCCTCTTGTCTGACGCTTCAATGGGTGTCGAGAGTTTGTCTTCGGACGGAGGTGCTGGCGAAGTCGCTGGTGGGCTTCCACTCGGTCCTTCTCCAAATGAAAAGGACTCTTTCCTACGGACTGGTCCTTCCCCAAAAGAAAGAGAGTCTTTCCTGTGGGACTCTGACTTCTGCTGCTCTTCCTCCTCTGCAGCAGCAGCAGCTGTGGTCAATCCGTTGGGACCTGCGGAGGCGGGACCGCCAGCGCCATTTCCGAACATGTTTTTGCAAGACAATATATCATGACCAGCCGTCTCGCAAATCTCACACCAAGGTACAGTTGAACTTGAATCTGCATCTGATTCAATGGGGGTGAGCTCTGCCGTATTGTCCTTCACTTCCGAGACTACCGGGTCGTTAATTGCGTTGGAGGTATCGATGGTAACATTTCTGAGTGAAGAACCCGATCCGGACATGCCGGCCTGTCTAGATCTCCAGCTACCGATCGGTGATCTGGAATCTCGCTCACCACCTGAAACTCTGCCACCCCACGGAGTAACTGTTTTGTCCGAAGCTGATGAGCTCCGCGCCTCTCTCTTCTTGCGAAGCTCCTCAATCTCGCGTTCTAACTCTTCTTCCCTATTCACTTTGCTCTTGATCTGGTTTTGAAGTTCAATGATTTCCACACTCAACTTTTCGCTGTTCTGTCGCTCTTTCACCAGTTCCTCTCCACCATCGATTGTGGGCCGTCGTCCGCCGATGGGATAACTCGTACTTCGTTCCAATCCTGGTAAAGATGACCCTCCATTGACGCCAGCATCATCAAGAGTCACTGAATCTCTCGATAAGGAGTGTATGATCGCCTTTAACCCACGGATCTCATCATCCTTCTTTTCGACCTCGTCTGCTCCATTACGCATCATCTTACCGACTGCTGCATTAGCCACCGCAGCAGCACTCTTCTCTCGCTCCCGCCGCAGCTCTTCACGGCTCCGCTCTACCTCACCACGAAGAAATTCAACCTCTCCTCTAGCTTCTGCTTCTCCTCGCCGAGCATCTTCCAGGCCTTCTTCTAATTCTGCAACGAGCTCCTCCAGCTGCTTTAGCTGCCGTGCAACAGACTCAACATCTTCATTGCGGTCCTGAAGCTCCTGGATGTCCGCCAAAAGATCTTCAACCCGTTTCTCATATACACGTTCTGTCTCCGAGCTCGCAAGCTCGAGGGTGTCAATCGTACTGCGAAAATCCGCACGATGTGCATCAAACTCAGCCGTGAGGTGTTGTATCTTTTCATTCTTTTCGCGCAGCAAAGCTCGTAACTGTGCCGCATCAGCGTCCTCGAAAGAGCCATTACGCGGCGACGTGAGGCCACCCATTGGTGAATTTGATGCAGTAGTCACCAGATTCTGGAGTTCTGACAATGATGCCTCCATCTCCGACAAGGCGATAGCTTGCTCCCTCAATTGTTGATCCTTATTGGCCAACTGTGTCTTGAGTGAACTCGAGGTATCATCATCTCTGCGGTCCAAATCCTCACTTTTTGCCATTCCAATACCAGAGTCAATTGGAGAGGAATCGTTTCGGTATGGGTTTGGCATAGGCTCCTCTTCGAGATGTCTGTCCAACGAACTTCCCGGTCTCATTAGTCCCATAGAACTTCCACTTCTTAAGGTCATAGCAGATTTCGGCTGTTTCAGGCTCATCCCAAACTGCGAAGTGGGCGTCTTTGGAAGTTTCTGCGGCCCGTGAGAAGTCCCTGGACGTTCGGCCACGCTACCTGCTCTTGAGCGGGCTTGGAAGTTGGGTCTCCCTAGACCTGGTGTTGGAGAAAGTGCACCGATGCGTGAGCCCATTGCAGAGCCAGCTCGAGGAGTTGTTGGTGGCAGTAGGCTTGGCCGTTGTTGCCCGGGGGTGCCAATCCGCCGTACTGGACTTTCCGATCGAGTTGGGAGAGACGGCCGTGCCGGGGTCTTGATTGCGCTGCCAAAAGAGCGGCCAGCAGGAGACTCTGGACGAATACGGCCTGTTGTTAAGCTTGGAGGGGCAAGCGAAGAGGCACCAGTTGGCGAAGGAAAATCTGGAATAGGAGGAGTCGGAGGCACTTGCGAAGAACCGGTGGAATGTCGCTTGCTAGCCCGAGCAAGGGGAACGAATATGCCCGACAATGGCTGTGCTGTGGTAAAATATCGGACCCTAGGGATACATAGTCAGTAAAGTTTGATTGGACGCGACAGAACAGCAATAAAGTAGCATGAGGAGCTGTCATGACCTTACCCATCCACAGCACCATCGTTCTTGCCCCTCCCTGCGAGATCTCCTTCAAGCTCAACACCAACAAACACGCCACCCTTTCCTCTTACATTCCCGATAAACTTAACTGTTCCGTACATCCCACCAGGAGTGTTGACCAGATCCCCTACTTCGACCTCACCAGCTCTCGCCCCAGCCTGTCGTACGCCATACCCTGCGCTAGAATCGGGGATCGAGGCCAGTGAGTTCTGTGTCAGTTGGTTGTAACTCGTCTTTCGTGACAACATCTCTTTTGATATTGAGGGCGTAAGTACGGGAGATGGAGGAACCCCGTTTCCGTTATCTAGAGTAGTGCGAAGTGAAGGGCGAGGCCTTCCTAGTCCAAGTCTTTTTGCCGGTGTCAGTGGCGTGCTGGTCATCGTGAGTTATTAGTTCCAAGTCGTCTTTCGGTTCCTTGCGGGGTGTGTTCGACGTGATTCGTACCAGACGGCGCGTTGTTTGCCTTGCTTTCAGTCGAAAATAGGCTACTGAGTAGATAGAAAGCGATCGAAGGCGGATGAAGGCGATGCGTGTTTCGATTGTTGCAGCGTCAAAATATTATTGTAGGGACAGTGCGTTCAATGCGGTTGCCAGGGGGAAGTGCTTGCATGGGACGCATCAAAACAGTCTTGCCGCTTCTGTTGACGTTGCTGAGTCGCTCCTCTGCCTCACGCTTCCTCCTCCGCAATGAGTATAAAAGATACTTAGGGGGTATATGGGTGAGCAGAACTGAGGTTGAAGATAGAGAGAGATAAAGTTGGATTCAGGGATGGGCACTAAGATCAAGTACACGGATCTCCCAGTGGCACTAAACACTGAATAGGGGAACCTTAATGCTCACGAGTAAAGGCTCAACTGTCTTTACTAGATCCGGATGCAGTAAATACAGCAGCAAAGTGTTGCATTTATGGTACTGTATACACCAGAGCAACTTGATGAAGATACAGCTTGAAGAAATTGAATGTACCTTTGTAAGTCTCTTTGAACTTTAGGCTCATATTTGAACTTGCTCCTGCCAAGCGCTGTCTGATCGCCAAACATAGCCCACTTGCAACGCCTCGACATGCCCATGTGAAAGTCTTTGAATTACTGGTGTTTCTTCATGATGTCTTTGCTGATTTGATTCGAGAACTAATTAATCTGACCCGTCAACCTGATAGCTCGAAACATTAGTCGTCTTCACAATATGTTCGAGATAGTTATCGAAACGCTTCTCGAATCGTTGGAGTTGGTCAGGGACAACCGTCTTATGATACATATTTGCGTATCGAAGGAAGTCGCACCGAAACATTAGCACAAATCATAGAACGAGATTCCGTGAGTGACATTCGGTGACAGGCAGGAGCTAAATCCCCATCTCCTCATCCCCAGATGAATGCTGCGAGTCAACGCAATATAAAGAAAACTTCACATGATTGTCTAACCATGGCCTCCCAATAGAAATTCTGCTTTCGAGTGTTTTCGTTTGAACAAACGCTCTCAAAATCCTAGTACTATATTCGAGTAGGAGAATGCACCTAGCTAGGGCATCGAAATCGGCTGATTCTAACAGAAGGGTTCGACTTTGAAGGAATACGTCACTAAAATGGCGCTCTCAGCGAGCTTGGGGGTGGGATAGAACGGAATCACCAGGATCCTTACCTTGTGCAAAAATTTCCGCCTTATTAGCCCCGGATTTCAACGGAGTAATAGGCAGATTTTACTCATAGCTGTTGCCATAGCCAGAGAAGATGTGCTGCCCTTTGATTTTGTGAAGCTTTTGCGTCCGAATACTGTTAACACCTCGCATTGATAAGGAAGACTTTGTCATGCGCGATGCAGACAGATTTTATCGCTTCACAGGTCAATCCGGGATCCCGGCATCGGAGGGCTTTTATTAGAGAAGCCAATGATTCGCACACCCGGTTTCCATGCCCGACAAATTGCTTCTTTACTCTTACGTCCGCGGCAAAAGGCGGAGTTAAGTGTTGACGTAAAGCGCAGAACTTGAGCAGTTAATCGTCGAATTGGCTCGTATGATGTGCCCTCTTCGCACATGACAAGCACCCCAGATTTCAAATGCTTGTAGAATCATAGTACATGAGAAAGTATTGGTAACATCCGCCTGCCCATTGCAGCATGAGCAAGCGATATCCCATAATTCTGATGATGAATCCCAGACGAGAGGAAGTACCGAAGTACTTTACGTACCTCGCAGATGGGCGGCCAGGATCTGATTTTCAAGATTTGACAAATGCTTAAGCGAATAGGACTAATGTTGCGGCTGTAGCGTAGAGTAGGTGCTAGAAAGATGGTGGCAGGTGGGGAAGCAGTTGTTATCAATCATCAATCATCCAGGACGCCAAACAGAGAGCCCACCAAGCCCCCAGACGTACTGTCGACTTTGAAAGCACCACCAACCAGCGCTAACCTTAATATCCCCGGTGGTTCTGATTATTGCAAATTGCAAGCGCATGGCTTGCGTGCTGTGTTAGTAAAACTCCGTAGCCATCCTAGTCTGCTCAAGTGGCCGCCGCTGGGACTCGGTACAATCCCTTGAACGCCTGAAGAATATAAAACCCGGTTGTGCCCTCCAGGTAGATCCACTTTGTCCTCATCTCAGTCAACCCACACAGCCACTTGTATACCCTCGACTCGTCCCCTCTCAAGCCACCATCTCTCAGTCCATTGCTACTATCAACTCACATCTTTCCAATGGCTCCCAAGGTCGCAATCATCATCTATTCCATGTATGGCCACATTGCCCAACTCGCTGAGGCCGAGAAGAAGGGTATTGAGGCAGTTGGTGGCACTGCCAACCTCTACCAGTGAGTTCCCAGATACCATATCCACAGGGACTGCTACCTAACACCTACCAAAGGATTCCCGAGACGCTACCCGAGGAAGTCCTCACCAAGATGCACGCCCCTCCTAAGCCGGACTATCCAATTGCCTCCGCCGACACCTTGACGCAATACGACGCCATCCTCTTTGGTATTCCCACTCGTTACGGAAACTTCCCCGGCCAGTGGAAGGTACGTTTTTCAACCAATATTGTTTCAGTGTGAGTGTGGAGGCTGACATTTGGCTTCAGGCATTCATTGATACTACTGGTGGTCTCTGGGCCCAGGGTGCGCTCTCCGGAAAGTATGCGGGTGTCTTCATCTCTACCGGTACCATGGGAGGTGGACAGGAGTCTACTGCTATCGCTGCGATGAGTACCTTTACACACCACGGTCTTATTTTTGTTCCTTTGGGTTACAAGCACGCATTCCCGCTCCTCGCCGACTTGTCTGAGGTCCGTGGTGGTTCGCCTTGGGGCGCTGGCACTTTCGCTGTATGTTCTCGTTTTCAACCCTCTTGCATCAGAATGCCATACTAACTGTAACACAGGGTGCTGATGGATCGCGTAAGCCATCCGCCAAGGAACTTGAGCTTGCTGAGATCCAGGGCAAGATGTTCTACGAGACAGTAGCCAAGTCCACATGACTAGATGGCCGGGAAGAAACTGAAACGACGGAGGAGGCGGTGCAGGCGGAAACTGCCGCAGCTGGTGCAGTAGTTCCCGAGAAGAAGAAGAAGGATCTTGGTGGGCCTTGCGGTTTGCCGGGGAAGTGTAGCATTGTGTAATGGCAGGAGTTCTGTTTTGCATATCCTTAATGTAGGTTTAATGATGTAGATATCCTAATGAAGGGACGAAAGAAATAGCTCTTTCCTTGCCTACTTCAAGCATATACACGATTTTGGGCTTCTTATATTTTTCTGTGACATTACGACCATATGGGTGCTCTTTTGTATAGTGCGGAATTTTCCGAATTTCCCCGCTTTCGCATCCACATCCCGCGCTGCAATTCTGATCTCTAATCCAATCAATACCGCAACACGCCTCCATCGTCACAATGTCCGACAAATCCCAACCTCTGCAAAATGATCGTCTTTTGCGAGCTGCTAAGGGTCCGCTGGACGTTGTCGGGTGTTTACAATTGCAAGTGAGCTGATACAACGCAGGTCTCCCGGTTGACAGACCTCCCATGTGGGTGATGCGTCAAGGTTGCTTCCTTCGCCCCAGTTCGGCAGGAAGTCAATCGCTAATCCTGCCCACACTCGTAAAGCCGGTAGATACCTCCCCGGTACGTCCTTCTCCTCTGTCTCCTCTTTCACATCCGCTCACAGGAACAGAGTACAACCAAGCCAAAGGCACTCGCGATTTCTTCGACGTCTGCCGCTCCCCCGATATCGCATCAACCATAACCCTACAGCCAATTGAGCGCTACCAACCTCTCATCGATGCCGCCATCATCTTCTCCGACATCCTCGTCGTCCCGCAGGCCCTGGGCATGACCGTGGAAATGATTGAGAAGCGCGGCCCGGTCTTCCCCAATCCTCTCCGCCACCCGTCTGACGCTGAGAAGCTAAGGAAGGAGGTCGATGTTACAAAAGAGCTCGGATACGTTTTTAAAGCTATCAAGGAGACCCGGAAGAAGTTGTCGGGAAGGGTACCGTTGTTTGGATTTGTGGGCGCGCCGTGGACGTTGATGAGTTATATGATCGAGGGAGGAGGGAGCAAGATGTTTACAGAGATCAAACGATGGATCTTTATGTGGCCTGAGGAGAGCAAGGCGCTGCTGCAGAGGATTACGGATGTGGTGGTGGAGTTTTTAGCACGCCAGGTGGAGGCTGGGGCGCAGGTATACGATAGCAACACGCCCCGTTCCCAGTATATGCTGATAACGTGAGTAGATTATCCAAGTTTTTGACTCCTGGGCCGGCGAGCTGGCTCCACATGACTTCCGCACCTTCTCCCTCCCCTATCTGCGACAAATCTCGGACCGTCTTCCCCAGCGCCTCGCCGAGCTAGGTCTCGGCCGCGTCCCAATGACTGTCTTTGCCAAGGGGGCGTGGTACGCACTTGATGATCTTTGTTCCAGCGGCTACGACTGCGTCGGCCTGGACTGGACACATGATCCGGCTGAAGCAGTAAAGATTGCGAATGGACGTGTGACGCTGCAGGGGAACCTGGATCCCAATACTCTATACGGAGGACGCGAGGCGATCACGAAGGGCGTGGAGAGGATGGTCCGCGGGTTTGCGGGCGCGAAGGGGAGGTATATTGTAAATCTGGGACATGGCATCACGCCGGGTGTTGACCCTGAGGATTTGAAGTGGTTTTTCGAGGAGGTTATTAGGGTTGGTACTGAGGTTTATAAAGACTTCAATTAGGAAGGAGGAACGGGTGAGTTCTCGTATACCAGACCTTTCGTTTTACTTCTCTAGGCGAGCTCTAGGCCCGGGAGCACGAGTCACTTCAAAATGGGGGAATAGATCTAGCTCAAGGATTTACAGTCGGATATGTACGGAGGTTTAGGGAGAAAGCAGTTGTCATTCTGTAGAGCCATTATCATTTACGTAAAAAAGACGGCAATAAACAAGACTGACTTATCCAAATTACGCTGACCAGAATAAGTGCCATAAAATGTGATGAAAAACACCAAAAATATCATCTAATCCCGCTCGCTACATAAACAAAAACACAAATGCGAATACAACAGACCCACCATGCAAAGTAGCCATAATTACCGTAACACCACAACCCAAACCCAGACGCTGTGCAAAGATTCAAAAATACACTTTCCTCTCTCACGTCCGCCGGCAATCTAAGACTTCAACTTCATAACGCCACAGCTTTGACACGTCCACCACATCTCTTCATTCATCAGCAAGCATTGGTGGCATGTCCACCACTTCTGCTCCGGTTTCTTCTCTGGAGCTGCAAGGATTGCTTCCGAGGACTTGCTGAGGAACCGCTTCTTCGCCGGTTCTGCTGGTTCTCGCTGCCGGGGTCGTGGTGGTGGTGCCAGTGGTGCCAGTATTACCGGCCGTTTGTTACCACATACATCGCAGCAGAGAAAATTAGACGCGTTAATGAGCGTACAGACTGGACACGCCCACTCCCCCTCCGAATTCCCAGTAGTAGCTGTAGCTGTAGCGGTACTCGCCAGGGGTCTCGTCGAAGCTCCGGGAGCATCATCGTCAATCCACACTACACCGCCCTCCTCTCTCCAGCCCTTCTCTTCCTCTTCAATCATCTCAATCTGCGCCCTCAAAATTGCCTGCTCATTTGCATCCTCCTCCTCCGCCTTCGTCGCAAACCCACTCCGACTACTCTCTCCCAGCGCCGCGTTACCGCGTCCACACGTTTTGTTATCCCGCTGCCGCCGCTCTGCCGCCAAGGCTAGCGTTTCCCGTAGATTCCTTGGGGCTGGAAGCGCGGTGGTGCCACCAAGTTTCTGACCCGATCCCTGGGTCCGGGCATTACGTTCCTCTGCGGCCTTCAACGCCCTCCGCCGTCTGGAGTCTCCAAACGCCAGCGGGACCCTCCCCCCAAGTCGCCTCCCCTCACTATAGAACCCCTCCCCATTCCAACCTCGAGCACGCACCGCATAATACTCATCCTCGAGTTTCTTCAGGAAGCTGTAGAACTTCTCGTCGTGCGGGCCGTGTAAATTGTGGGTAAGCTCGTGCAGCATTGTTCCGACGATCTGGTCCTCGGGAAGAAAAGTGTTGGGGTCGTAGTGGGCGCGGAGACGGATACAGATCTGTTCCCCGCCGTTGATGTTGAGACCTAGTAGATTTGTTTCTGCAGGGTAGAACTCGGCGAGGGTGCCGACGTGGAAGCTGTGGGAGAGCATGATTGGTTTTACTAGAGAGACGAGACGGCGGAGGGTTTGTAGGGCGTATTGAGGGCGTGCGAAGTTTGGGAGGTGCACATAGGTGCCGATTAGTTGGTCGGCGTTTTTAGTGGGCATCGTTGCGGCGGTGGAGCAGATGATGGGTGAGATGGCGGAGTGGAGGAGTTTGGAGACGGGTATTTGTCTGTAGAGGTATGTAAGCGCGGAGGTCTTGAAAGAGAGTGATAGAAGTACAGAGAAGGCTGATTGCTAATGGAAGTGGGGAGTGTAGTAGTGGTGGAGCTGTGGAGCTGTGTAACGTTTATGGTGGCAGTAAACCAGGGCTAGGGATAGTTTTGATCAGAGCTCCACGGCAAACTTGATTATGAGCTTTTAATCGGAACGAATGGTTGGTTTGTGCCATGTTGAAATAAAGGCTTGAATTTAAGCTCGTATACCCGTCCTAATAGGGATTTAATCGAATGCATGTTGCACTTTTAAAGTACTCGGTCCAAATTCCATCAGGCTGGAGTCCGGGTCTACCGAGGCGGTATCGGTGACTGATAAGGCGTTTGTGGAGAAAACGGAGAGCATGAATACTGTAACGGTTTTTGGGGATGATATACTGTCAGTCGTTGACATGTAATTTCTTAGTACAGAGGGGTTCTGACATATTTTTACAGTACTGGTTTCTTATGACACCGAAATTACCTCAGACAGTATGTCTTTCTGATATCTATCGGATCGACTGCGACCATGAAACACAGGCTCCACGGATGAGCTCAGGAACCAGAGAAGTTTACAAAGTTACCTTGTAACATGAATCTGTAGGAGTAGACCCTTGCACTGACGTATTATATCTCGTGTAAAGTACAGTGGCATTCTGACGCTGACACTTGTAAAATATTTACAAGTACACACACCCCGTCTGACTGCTGACGAGCTATCCCCAAAAACCATTACAGTAAAGGCAACATGAAGCGTAAATTATGAAGGTACTTTTGCCAACTACTACTGTTCAAATGGCCAAGAAGGATGACACCTTAGTTTCCAGTCTACCATGAACATTGAGTCTCTACTCAAAGGAGCTTCATATTGTTCATATAATCAACTAAGGCCATTACTAATGCCTATAAGTAGTCTAGATATTGCTCATGCTATGCCGCCTCATAGTATCTTATGGTTCAGTAATCATAAAGATAAAACTGATTGTACTATGTTCGGGTGTTCTTGTTGCAGCATCGTATCAGGCTGCTTTCGATTCGTGTATTCTAGAGCACTATAAAACCTTCACTATTAGTAGTGGAACAGCGAGAAGCCTTCCTGGCCACAAAATATCTTACATCCCACTGTCTTTCTCACATTGGCTATAGATGACATTTGTGGCCGAAAGATATTGGCCGGAAAACCTACAGAGCCTACCGTAACTCTCACTCGATTGGAAGGGGAGCGCCGGTGGAAAAAGTCGTAGTGTAGACCCTGGAAATAGCAGGATTTTCTCTGCTACCTAGGGTAATTGGGATCTGGGGTCCCACGGGGGGGGGGCCTTTTTAGAGGGTTTAAACGCTGTTGTTTGGCATGGAAGGCGGCGGGATTGCGAGCCTTCTGTGATAGCTCGAGAGTTGAAGACTGTGGTACTTCTTGTGCAGTTAGTTGATTGATCGGGGAGGAAGTGATTTCCAGTTAATGCAAAGTGTAACCTTACACACAGGAGGTTAACCTAACCTTGGGTTACTTGCTGAAGTCTCACGCTTTATGTCTCGGCTGGCCACTGTCGACCACATTACAACCTTCGGAAGGCCACTTTGGTATCTTTATGCAGACAGCAGTTATCAAAATCTGCGAGAATTCGTAATCTTCAAGGTTCTATGCAGCTGTTTGGAATTTAGGTGAATGCCAAAACATGTTTTCGTAACCTGACATCTAGAATCGGGTTAGATTCATGTGAGAATGGGCAAGGTATACGTCTTGCACATCAAGCGGTTGACTCACACTTGCGACTGCTAAGAGCAATCGATATGAAATCGGGCTGGATCAGAATCTCAACATCGTCGGAGCCTGTTGTACTTGATGCTATGGCGTGGCTGTGTATGAAGGTGACTCCTTCGAAGTATCACTGGCCCTCAAGCATTAGCACCTTGGCTATCAAACCCACAAAGGAACGAGAGGGGGGGCGGTATAGTCATCTACTCAAACAGTCTGTAACTCTCGTCGGGACAGAGTTGGTGCGACATTATCACCCGTGTACTTTGGTGATGTGGACAAACAAGCCTTTAGATCCGATTCTGATCTCCGCTTTCTGCGTACAAGTCCAAAATCGGGAGGGAAAGAGCCCTTCTTTCCAGGCAAGGAATATAAGGGATTTTTCGCGCTCGGGGATCTTGTGGTATGCTTACAAACCGAATTCGACGAAGATAATGGCTTCGAACATAAAATGGGATTGCCTGCTATCACCGTCGAGGATGGGTCTTACTGCCTAACGGATCCGTTTGTACTGGGAATCAGAGAAGAAGCTGGCCCGTGAGAGCGGAGGCACTTCAGCCGTTGGAAGAGCTATACAAGGGGGGTATTTTTTTAAGTAAACATTTTAATCTGCTCGAATTTACGTTAAGTTAAGTGTATCTACATAAGTACAACTAAAGAACCCAAAATAGAGTGGGAAGAGAGATGAAGCGAGAGGATCACAAATAGTATTCGGCACGGGGTGAGACGAGACAGATCTGAGTTGAGCTTAGGACATCTCGTCTCGCCGCAATCTTAAGCTCGTAGGCCTGGGACCTAGTGGCTGTCATTCTCGGGCTCCCGAGACATCCCATCTATATGGCTCAGCAGTGCTACCAACACTTTCCAAATTACTAGCAGCAGCAGCTTCCTCCTCTTCTACTTTCTTTATCTTTACTTTGCATTGCCTTAGCCCGCTCTTAACCAATAGTAAAGTTCTTGCTGAACTATCAACCAAACATTTTGTTGCATAGAACATTGGCACACACTTCAGTTTACATCTGTAGGCGAGAGTTCGGTCGAAGATGGTACTCGCTACGCTGCTAGCATGCTGCTTGCTTGACGGCATCGTACACTCGGTTATCTCATGCCGCCTCCCGCAAAACGAGTCATGCAGTATCACTCACGGAGTCCCGAGACGTCCCAAGACATCACTATGGTGTGGTAAAGTGGTCAAAATACTATTTCAATGATGTTGTGCATAAAATTAATAGGATTAGATAACTTCACGCACACCAACACCCAATTTCAGTAGTTGTGCGTGCATCAGCTTAGCACTACAACATTGTGGTATGACTTTGTGTAGTGGTCAAAATTATTTGACAACATCATGTACCAACTAGCAGAATTCAGTGTTTATGCACATGAATTAGGGATTTTGGAACTTGATGTGCATCAGATACCAGATTTTGCAAATTATTTTTGGTGTATAATTTAGGAAATTCAGTATTTAATGTGCATCAGGTTCCAAAAGCCCTTATTCATGTGCACCAGCACCAAATTCCACAAGTTCATGCACAACATTGTCAGCTATATATGACATCATGCTACAGTATCATTAAATTCACAATGTCATACATGGAATTGGTGGAATTGGATGTTGGTGCACATGAATTTACCCAATTCCGCTAATTCCATGTACGACGTTGTAAAATGGTATTTTAACCACTTTTCACTGCCATGCGTCTCAAGATCATCTCAAAATTGCCCCGAAATATCTCGTTCTGCAGGCGTAGAAATCTTGTCCTGCCCGTGCTCGAAGAAGTCTCGTTTTGCCTGGGACATCTCGTCTCGTGCAGAACACTAATCATAAAAGAGAAGACGAAAATTCTATTCAGTGATGACTAGAGAAGGAAGGAACAAACAAAAGCAAAGCACACCTCACTCGTTGGTTAATCTGAATACATCTGGTCACTATTCTGACTGAATGATGCAGCCTAATCAGCCATGCCGATATAGATGGATCCACTGCAAACATGAATAAACAAATAACGTGCATGGCCAATACGACACAAGAGACCGTCCAAACATTCCAAGAGACAATCAGAGAAACAGCGTTTATTTGTGGAGTTGCTAGAAAATATCATCTAACCTCCCCAATCCGACATCCCAGCAAGCCGTGTGGTTACAGAACTGTAGCCACGACAATATACCTTCTCACCCCGAACGACACCCCGTATGCCTCCGTCTGTATTCACTTTGAAGGTGGAATGGCCTTCAATGCCTACTAAGACAATGTGTATTTGTAATTATTGATTATTACCTCATTTCTCTCCACCTATACCGTTATAAAAGTCTATGAAGCTATAATGCCGAGACATTGTAAAGTAAGTGTGCGTGTGTGTGTATGGGTGTTTGTGTACTTGCCCGGTTGTACCCTTGATGATTTTGTATGGATACGTGGAAATAATAAATGGGGTATGACTACTACGGATGTACAATAGCTTGTATTTCCATTCATTCGACAACTATAGCTCGGGGAAGACATATTATACAGGTAAACGGCAAAAGTTCTCAAACTATGTCCTTAGGAATCCCCTGAACTATCGGTGATCACGATCACCAAAGGTTCTAATTGTCGGTGAACTGACGATAGGCGGATCACAGACAGTTGCACTGTCGATGGAAACAAATGTAATCATTGGTGCAATTATCGGCGGAAGGGGCGGTGATGGTCACAGGTGCTTAGCATATTAGTCTGGCGCATAATTTCACATATAAAAGAATGGTCCGGGAACGGCTCCGGATTACCCCGGGTATTGCTTCTGAGAGTAATGCTGTAACTAAATAAAAGCCTGAAACGGCGTATCTGCGTCTGTTTTCGGATGTCGATGATCCATTTCTTGATGCCTTCGCAGTAGCGCAGGAAGTTTGAGGATAGTCTGTATAGCAATAGATGGATGCAATAGGATATAATGACATGGACAGCTGCACAATCAAGCGTGGTCATAGCTGTTCCAAACGCCAGTTATAATTCTATCGAAAAAAGAGGTAGAAGAATCTGCACCTGCCCTGGTCCCGCTACCTCCTTCTCTTTCCTTCCACAGCTTCTTTGTCTCAGTACGTTATCTGTATAGCGGAAGAGTTAGCACGCCATCGGCAGAGAAGGAGCGAAGGTACTTACCAGAGGCGACCTATTACCCCTGTCCCATTAGATCCCCAAGCTTAGAAACATGATGGAGACGCGATAGCCGACGAAGCTTGTGATGCCGAACGCGACACTACAAGCACCGACATCCTGAGAAAGCCTGTGCGGTGATGTTAAACTCTGGAAATGATAAGAAGGGGACAATGCTATGTACTCTGTCTCGAGGAAGCTTCTAAGCTTATTCGTCAGCACATTCTCGAGAGAATGGGAGTCAATTGCGCCTACCTAGGAGAAAAGACAATGGCCTCCGAAAAGGCGAGGCTTGAAGAATACTTAGTATCTTTGATGTCTGTGAAAAGGAGCTTTGATAGAGAGCATCTTTGGTTTAAGATGCCCTAGTTGGAGGTTTATCTATTCGAAAACCCCCGAACAAGAATGCCACCGGAAAGTGAAGGTGGCACAGGAAGTCGTCGTCATGCAAAGTGCTAAAGTACTTCGTTGGTACCTTACCAGCTTACCACCAACGTCAGCGCGGGGACGTTCAACCAACCAGTCAGCTCCTTCCATTTACCTCAACAAACCAACCAAAGCAACATACAAGTGCTCTTCGACAACCACACATACTCTACACTACCCGTCTCGAATACGAAACTCAATCATCATCACGGTGGCGGTTCCCACGAGCCTTCGTCTTCCTTCCCCGCCTCCTCTTCCTCCGCACCCCCCCCCTCTCATCCATCATGTCAGAAATCCCCCGACATTCCCGTGTCCTCTACTCTCCCGCCGATGAGCACCCACCTCCGTTGCCGCGCTGGTCACGACCCCGCAGTAGCAGCATCGCCTCCTCCCGGCGCTCCAAGAAGACCTGTTTCGCCGCTGCTAAAACGCGGATTCGCAAGCTGTCGCGATGGGCGCGAAAACGATTCAAATCTATGACACTCGCTCAAAAGCTCCTCGTCTCCATACTCCTCCTGATATCGTTCACCCTCGGCATCCTCACGCTGGTCTTTCACACCCAGATTCTTGCCGCAATGCTGCCCATCTCTGATACTCTCCGCAGCTGGCCTGCAGGATGGCTGATCATATTTACCGTGTGCTTCTTGTCCGCCTTCCCACCCATGATTGGCTACTCTACCTCCGTCACACTAGCGGGATTTATCTACGGTTTCCCGAATGGCTGGTTCATCATTGCAGCAGCCACTGTGATAGGGTCCACGTCTGCCTTCCTTGCGTGTCGACATCTGTTCAGGGACTTTACGCGGAAAGTGGTAGCGACTGACCGCCGCTTCGAGGCACTAAGCTTGACGCTGAAACATGATGGCATTAAGCTACTATGCATGATCCGCTTTTGCCCGCTCCCCTACTCCATCTCCAACGGCGCAGTGTCAACCTTTCCCACCGTCACACCATTAGCATTCGCCTTTGCCACCGCAATTGCAACACCAAAACTCATGATCCACGTATGGATCGGGCAGCGGCTCGCGATTCTTGCTGCTGCAGAACAGAAAATGGACGGGAAGACGAAAGCGTTGAACTACTGCTCCATTGCAGGCGGGGTCATTCTGGGTCTCCTCACAGGGTGGATTATCTACAAGCGCACTCTCAAGCGGGCAGCGCAGCTGGAGGTGGAGGAGCGTGCAAGAGTGGGGGCAGAGGAAGAGGGCCTGCTGGTGGTGCCCGACGAGGTTTTCGAGGATTTGAGGGAGGAGGTGGAACAGGATCTGGGGATCTTGATGGGTGATGAGACGAGCGATGATGATTTAGAGGGTGATGAGGAGGCTCCGGTGCTGGCGAGGAGAGGAAGGAGTATTGGGTTGGTTGATCAGCATAGTGAGGACGGTGGGGCTAAGAAGAAGGCTTCGCCGAGACTGATATGATATCGTTCGGCTTCCTGAATGGTGGTAGACGGTCATATATCTGGGAATGGTGTGGCATTAACTTTTCCGGTGATATATATCTATTTCCCCCTTTTTTGGTTTCAATTGCTTAATCATTGGTTCTGTTTTTTTTTTGGTTCAGCTGAGTAGAGTACGGTGCGTGTTTGTATTTACATATCTTACTAGAGATAAAACGGGTGGGGTTTCTAGCTGGGTCGCTGGAGAATAGACCTGAATTATAGCCATTCAAGTTGACGAGGTCATCCATGGGCCACCGGAACCAGAATTAAGGTAGGTACCTCCACCACACTCGGGGTCAGGCAGTAAAGGATTGGACCCCTCCTGGCAAACCACTCACGGAACTGGTAATAATGGGCGCCATAACGCAAAGCGTCATAGCCAGTGTGCACTGACTGTAACCCCAATTTCCACGCTTCCACACCAGAACCTCGTTTACTGCTTGGCCGGAGTACATACCGAATGCGAATAGGCAAGGAAACCAGAGAACATTCGAAATTTAAGTGTTTGCTAGGATTGAGGGGTCTGAACGGTGGTAACTTCACGGGTATACAGCAAAATCCCCACGCTAGTCTCGGAGTTCTGACCAGCCGGATTTCAACTTTATACTGTAGCTTATTCAATCTGACCCATTGGTAGTTCGGCTGATTTAGAGGTATTACCGTTGTGCTCTGACAGTAATCGAGGAGTTCTGGGGCTTTAATCTCGGTCCTGGCGTGTGCTGCCCAATATAGACGGTCTATTCGCCGTCTCGCTTCTTCCACCTTGCTGTGTATAGGTGCTCTCGAGGCCTCATCCACGATCTTTTGGGGTCGTCTACTTTTAGTATTATTTACCGAGTGAGAAGTCGTGACCGCTGCTGTAGACTACAGCAGAAGACCACACGGGTTCATTTTACTAACTAGAACTAGATATGAGATCAATACAGTGATGTTCAATGAAGTGCTTAGAATATCCGGGTGAAAAATTCCCATCTCTTCATCCCCAATTCTACCTATTAATTCTCATAATTGAAACACTACATTGTGTTTCAAATGCGGTGCTCGATAGATACACGGTAGGCACAAACACACAACATACATTTCCCAAAAAACAGATAGAAAAGTCTATACACAAAGGAGAAGAAGAATGGAAACGAAACCCTATAATGTATAAATACCAGAATGGGGGAGATACCCAGAATGGAAGGAATTGAAAGGTATACAAGGTAAAAGCAACATAAATGAAGAGAAAGAATGAACAAGGCCAACATAGGTCTAAAAAAGTGTTACAGGCAATAAAAACTACAAATTAAGAATCCTGCTTAATATCAGCATATCAGAAAGGCTTCGTGAAGCAAAAAGAAAAAAATACAAGCTGAAGGTGAATGAAGAGGAAAGACGGCAAAGATACCTAATACAAATCGGTAATAAAGTATGGACTTGAATGGCAGGAATGGTATAGGTACATTCAAAGAGACAAAAGATAAAACCCTAAAGCCGAAGTGAATATGTAAACAAAGGAAAAGGTCATAAAATATTCGCCATCATCTATGAAGGCGTGCTTTTCTTCCTTGAAAAGAGGCCGCCCTCTTTCTTCCCGGAGGTGGTAGTGCTACCACCGCCCGCCTTCTTCGCCTTCATGGCTCTGTCTTCGTCATCGAGGTATTTATCTTTCCAGATCCAGCTATTGCCAACCATATTCACACCTTTTGCCTCAGCCATCCGGTAGAATTTGGCCGCTTTCTTCATATCCTTCTTGGTACCGACACCATTGGCATAGCAGAATCCAGCTTCCGAGAGTGCATCCGGATCGCCCCATTCTGTGGGCACAACGGTTAGCATCATTTAAGTAAACGATACGGACTTGATAACTCACTGCCTGCAATCTCAAAGCAATTCAGCGCCAGCCCCTTGTCCATCTCAGTGCCCCATCCATTCAAATGGCTCACACCCAGCTCGTAAATGCTCAAGGCAAACTGTGCACGTCGTCCTTTCTTCTCCATGTAGGCGGCATTGGTAATCCCCCTCTCGTCATCCGCCACCTCACTGCTGGCAAGCTCTGTCACCTTCTTCAACCAGCTTACTCCCTCCTTCTGGTTCGGCCTCATTCCCCAGCCGTGGCGGCAAGCTAGAGCGTATAGGAGCATTCCCGTAGCATGTCCCCCGTGTGCGGCGCAGCGGAGGTGATATGTTGATTCCTGGAGTGACCCCTTCTCGTGCAGATCAATGCCTATCTTTAAATGCTCATCTGGATCGAGGTTTGCGGCAGGAGTAACGTGCAAATGGGGAGACTTAGGTGGTCCACTAGAAGAGGTGGCGGATGCCGCGCGGAGATCAGAAGATGAGGGGGAGGGACGAGGCGAATTGTGTGTTGGAGCTGATTGAAGGCGTTGTAGTGGCGGTGGTTGTAGATTGCTTCCTTTCGGCAGCGATGAAGTTGTGGGTCTGATGTTAGATGGCTGCTGGCGCATTTCAACGTTTTGAGGTGGAAGGTCTGGATGCGAATCTTGAAATACGACTGATTCGCGCCCTACCGCACGGCCCCGGGGGAGATCGAACTTGGTATACACATATGTTGGTGCCGGCCCTGGGTTATTGCTATCAAACTCTCTAGCCTCCTCAGACATACTCATTGGCGTAGGGAGTAGGTCGCTATAATAATCTTGCCCCGGGTGATTGAGGGGAATATCGATTGACGGCCTATGTTGAGAGTCTACTGATGGCCGGGTACTGAGCGGTCGTGAAAAGTTAAATGAGGGTTTAGGTAATCGTGTCCCGCCAACAGAGTACATAGAATTGGCGTCTGAAGCAGATGATGGACTACGTTCCATTGTCCAAAGGTTTGGCGGCGAAGGCAGGGGTGATGGTGGTGCTGTCGTAGCTTGTTGATCTCCATTCGTGTCATCCGGGGATAAAGACCTTATATCTGATATTATCGGAAGAATAGAAGGAGGTTGAGGCGATGGCGCACTAAGCTGAATGCCACGGCTACCTTCCATTGAACCCTGTCTGGCTGGAATAGAATCCCCCGATCCTTGCCGATATGGTACATATTTTGTTTCGGCTTCATTGGAATTCTGCCGACTCGGTGGGCCATATCGCCTATCAGCACCTCTAGAATCATGTCGGACGGGTTGCAATCTGTCCGAATTCCCCGAACCAGTTCGAGCTGGCGGTGGGAACCTCCCGGATTCCGCAGAACCCTGTCTTGGAGGCGGGCCATAACCTGTGGGACTAGAACTTTGTCTTGAAGGCGGGCTATAACCTGTTGGACTAGATGACGTTGAGCCATGTCGGTACGGCACATACTGTCCACCGGCAAGTGTCGGATCTATTCTCGGGGGTGGCTGCCGGCGATCTTCGCCTGAAGCCTGGCGAATCGGTAGCCGTTGATTGCGGGGCGGAGGCTGAGATTGTGCTCGAGAGTACTCAGAAGGACGCCTTGAAGAAGAACCGGGACTGACTCGTCTTCCCCCCTGCCTCGGACCATTGTTTCGTCCTTCTCCTTGCATTGGACCATAGCCTCGTCTTTCTCCCTGCCTTGGATCATTATCTCGATGAAAATAGCTTTCCTTGGGACTGATGTCACCATCATTGTCGTCGTCGTTATCATCGTCGTCGACAGATGATATCATGGGCTTGACTGATGTGCGCATAGGGTTGAATGCAGCCTTTGGCACATGAGGTCGTTGAGTATATTGTACATCTTCATCCAACTGCGAATGTGAGATAGTAGGTCTAACCGAATCTCTTCCTTCACTGAATTCTTGCTTTACGGCTTTGGGAGCACTTTGAATGTCTGGGGGGTCCTGATTCACTGCATTGAACCCAAACGAAAATGCGCCCATAATGGATGAATCGCGGTCATTTGAATACATACTATCCCGATCCCCAAAACTATCATTTGTAATCGTGCTAAACCGGGGCATGCGTAATTCAACTGGTGGAGCTGCCTTGGCTCCCCGGTCACTCGGAGCATTGCTAGGGCGCCTTGGAAAGCCGTTATCTTCATCGATTGGAGCTGCATAGCCAGATCTACCCGAATGCGGATCCCGGTACTGATTTGGAGAATTTCGCGGCGGTGCTTGGCGCTCTGTATATTGAAGCTCCTTCTTGAGCTGTCGGCCCCGGTGTATGAACTGATCGAGCGGACTGACTTCGGGAGTAAATTCTCCAGGCGAACGATTGCGGGTATGCAGGCTCTGAGTGTCTTCTGTTTGAGCCCTCTCAGGCTGTGGCCGCTGTGGATGGCGCGTTTGCATCTTTGGAGGGACTAAGCGCACACCTTCGGGGGTCCTGTTGATTCCGTCGAGTGGTGCAAATCAATGCAGCAATGGCGAATCCGTGAATGGCACTGTAAGGAGAATGGATTAATGCTAACGAGTAAAGCGTTAATCGGGTGCTTTGTTGGATCTAGAAGGCTATGGAGCGTGCGGTTAACAGTTGCGCATGCTACGGCAGAAGAATGGCGCTCTGGCGTTGGTAAAGCTGAAAGAACGTCGGAAAACAAGTGATGCAGGGGGCCGTCGCGGAGGTGGAGGCGGTGGAACTGAGAAGTGAGCAGCTGATCACAGGATCTAAGCATCGAAGTTGGAGAAACCAAGGACGTGCCAGCGCCGTTCGTCTAGAAATAGCAATCTGAGGGTATGCAGAAACGAGCGACTGTGGTGGTGGCTATAGGAATAGGACTGATGTGGTGATGCGATGACGCGGTGATGTGGTGATATGGTGGTAAGGTCGAGTCAGACGAGGAGAGGTGCGAGGGTCACGACCATGTAGAATTTCCAGGGGTAACTATCGACAACAGTAGTGTTGAGAGAGGAACAGTAAGGAGATGGGCATTTTTTGACGGAGTTTGGAATCTATGGCCTTACATATATCCCCACCACTCTCTGGTTTTAAACGAGGCGATCAATTGCTCTCTTTCCACCAATTTCCTCAAAATTCACAGTATTATACCTATCCTACTAGTACTTTGACGTATAAACACGGCTCAAACCGTTCATCTCTTCGTGATCCGCGTTGTCATTGCGCATCAGCCACTGTAAATACTCTAATGTCAAGGTTCCCCTGAATGAGAAGAGTTAACCAGACTATGTACCCCACGATCCTTCAATTGACCTCTCCTCTTTCAACCACCTGAAGCTGACCAGAACCTGCATGAAGCATACGCGCCGTAGGTTGGTTGGCGATCCAGAAAGGCCACGATTACTGTGTATTTGGAGTCCTTCTATAAGGAGATTGCATCCAGGAACACTCTCCCTATTGGACGGCGCATTGTTTCATGGGCAACTCCAGAGTGCAAATTTGGAACCAGCGCGATTGCGGTCGTGCGACACCAGATCTGCACAACTACGTACCTCCCACAGGTAGGGTGCTTACCTAGGTACCCGGCCTCTTCCGCAGGACTAAATAAATGTCTGAGCGAGCTGCAGGGCCCTTATTTCTTTGGCATTCTGCACGTATACATTCACAACTGTGAAAGCTTTCTTAACAGCGCCTCGAAATGCGGCAACACGACTTAACTAATCCACCCGAGCAATTGCAACGGCCCCGCGTGCATACAAATCACGCCAGACACGGAAGGTTATCCAACTGTTGATATCTTCCTGCAGATCTTCATTGATGCAGACGGCCGACCGTTTCCACCTGAAGTACTCAGTTGAGTCAGTATCGACCGATGCTAAAACGTCTCGTAAAATGGGCAAAAGGATTGCTTCTTTAATCCCAAAGACTATTCGGATATGTGTTTATGAGCACTGTAAATACCCAGTGTTTGGCGCTCTGGATTCTGCTTTGCGCGCCCTGAGATCTATCGGCATCATGTCGCACCTATATGCAGCGTCGGAGAGGGCTTTTCTTAGGTATTTAGGTAATTGTTACTCCTGAAGTCGGTTTACTGACTCCGGGAGGAGTTACCCCATAAGCACCGCACTCTCGGTCCTTAGGTCGAATTCGTGGGCTTCGTAAAAATCAATGCAACTACTCCCTGAAAGTTGCATGAGCATGGACTATCGTGTAAAAATAGCTCTGTACGTGTATTTGCGATCCATAAGCGGGACTCCTTCCCTCCAAATTCCAATTATCACCGTGAGAAGCGCACTGGAGATAGATCGGAGGCGGAAAGCTGCTCGGCAGAGTTAATCGACCGCAAAGCACGTGACCACCCGAGATCGGCTATCCGAGTCGGATGCCGGTGGTCTCGGATCCCTGGCAGGCACTCGAGACTACAGTACGAGATGAGATGCGATCATCATGCGCTCAACCTCTTGGTTGGCACCAAGTGCACGCATTAAACATAGCATGCGAAATTAACAGACGAAGGCGAAGGTGAAGGTGAAACGCCAGCGTGTAAGAATGTATTGGCAGGTGGCTGATGTAAAATCTCAGAGCAAAACACGATATTGAATGATGAATACTTACCTTCAATATCCTCCAAACAAGTTCGCCTGTAAATACTTACCGTCCCTTATCCCCATTAGCAAAAATCCATCATTCCAAGATGAAGCAGAGGAGTCTGTGATATGTAATCAGCGCGAGGTACTTGAACATATACATCACATTCCTTGCTAGAACTCACATCAAATACTGTACCCGTTACCGGGAAGAACGCGGGCGGTCAGGGGGGAGTGTACTAAAAGTCTTTATTACATACTCGGGCAACTCTTAACCATTCGGAGGCCAGAAAAAACTACCAGCACAACAAAGTGTACTATCCTTAGTGACTAAGTAAAGTATCAATATCAAGAGAACATACAGCAGCACACAAACCACAAACAATAGACAATTTGCAAATGACAGACAGTATCGTCGCCTTGTAGTTCGTAACGCAATCCAACATATACCGTTCTCCGTGAAGTCAAGAGTTTCAATGTACCAGACTCTCCATATGAACCCACGGGGAGAAAATCCTTAATTGATGTCTGCCCAACTGTTGTCCCCACTCGAGACCTTCGTTTCGCTATATTTCTCTAGTATCTGGTTAAAGTCCCCCGCACCTAATGTATTCATCAAGGTACAGGCAGGATGAAACTTGATCAAACGAGCACTTAATAATTACAGTATCTAAATTATCTATAAGCTTATCTTGGTAAAGCGTCTAGCATGGAGAATATTGAACGCATGATTTGACTTTACGGGTACAATGAGGTACTGTATGTACTAGTACATGGTGTCTGGCTCTATGGTTTTGGTGAGCCAAAATCTCAGTGACCCATACTCCACATGTAAGACATGCAAATAGCATATAATCCTCTCCGTTGATTGAATTACATAAGACCATGTGGGAGATTCCAGCATCAAGTAAATTGCGATGGTCCAAACATGTATCAGTTAGCGCCGAGTATCGAATATTTGCCGTCATGGACCCGGTCTGTATCGTTTAGCGCATGCGAGAGAATCTGTTATTGTGAAGTGCATAGGTGGTTTGTTGTAGGGTATAATCGAATACGTTGAATACGGTGTTATTCCTAGGACAACACTATAGGTCGTTTAACTTAGTCTGCAATGCCCGAGAAGCAGGAAGCGCTGTCATCCCATTGAGATAGAAGATCTCGCATGTTGTCAAAACGGTATGCAGCCTTCTTATCAACAGCTTGTGGCCATTCCCATATAACAACATACGCTTTATCGAAAGTGACGGCGTCAGAGGTATCACCTTCTGCTGTCATCCAGAGTTCAAAAGCGGCCAGCCCCGACATATATGATTCTGGCCAGTGCCGGCTTGTTCCAAGGCAGATCAGTAGAAACAGGGCCTGGGTCGACCCGGGCTTACTGAAGGCAGGCTTAATTTGGACTATATAGCAGAATATCGGCACGTCAGATAGACATCTATAATTCGGCATCTCCTGAGTTGATCTTGAATGACCCCTGCCAACGCCTCGTATCCTGGTCTATTATTGACATCCCAACTGCTTTTGTGAACACTGCTGGTACATATCATGCTGTCTTCTGTCCAATAAAGAGGACTTGACGCTTTCATAGACGATTTGCGGTGAACTCTGAGATCTGGGACATTGTTGAAGATAAGGCAGTCTTTATCCCATACATGTTCGGTTTTGGGAAATTAGTTACAATACTCTATTCTAGCAATTGACCTTATCGATCAGTTAGAGTAACCAATAAAGCAAGCTCTAGTTTATCACAAATCGCCGTATGAAGTTCAAGTTAGCCAATCAGTGGCACTTTATTCGCCACGCGAGTATTGTAACCAATTTATCAAATCCGAGCGCGTAGGGCATAGTGCAGGAAGGGGCGGGTGATTATCGGTGGAGGTGTAGGAGGAGCTTTCAGGATATGTCAACAATGTCCCGGTTCATCAACATTCAGGCAAGAACAAACCAGACAGCTGATCCACGCTCACTTCACCACACATGTGTCCTTTCAGTACTACCTGGGTGTTTAACCTTACAGAGATTCTGCGTATTGACATTAAGTCACGACCAAATGAACGTCTTGTCGGTTTGTCAGACACTCCCAAAGTTGGTGGTATATCTCTATCCTAGGTTTGTTGATTCGTCTGGCTTTGCGGCTTCTCCCCGCTCCCATATCGTCTCGAGAGCGGATAGCTATTGCAAAGGCCAGATATAATCGAACGCAAGCTCTGCGGAGAATGAGCTAACCATTTCTAAGTCTTCAACAGGCTAGTCGCATTTGGTACTACGTCGGGTCGATTTTCTCGGACAACCTGCCCATGTCTCCAAATTTGAACTGAAGCCAGCTAGGATAGATTGTGTCGGATATTGGTAGATTTCAACTCTTTTTGGTCCCCGAAGGCCATTTCGAACTCATGAACAATCACTCTACTACATAGAACATCACTCATGCTTTTCTGCCAAGCCAAGCCCGCCGCATTGCCACACATGGTGCTAGACATTTTTTAGCCGTGGCTTTGCATTTTAAGTCACGTGGTATAGCACTGGTGGGGCCACCGCAAGGTGCTCAAGTTCTTCATGAACTTCAGTTCTACCAAGCAAGATGCGTCACCCAATTCAACGCTTGCATATTTGTCCGGCCACCTCGTGCCTCTACACGGCCACTTCAAATTCCCTACACGTCTTTGATGCTTCAACCGGCACGTTACTATCTTCCTGGACAGCACCTCAATCGTCTGAAGCTGCCTCCACCAAACCCACAATTGCAGAAACTTCAGGAGACAATGACGACGACACAAATCCGAAAACGAAGCGTAAAGTGGAAGAAACAACTTCATCGCCTAAACCTGGAAAAAAGGAGAAGACCGACAGGACACGTCTCTCCCTATTCGCCGGAACCATGTCCAACAATGCGATTTCGAAGATCTTGACTACTGCCGATGGGAATTATGTTGTTATTGCTACGAGTGAGGATAAGGCCGTAACTGTGTTTTCGGTGGACAATGGGAAGCTGGAGGTGCTGAGCGCGAGGTGAGTTCGGATGGCGATGTAGTTTGGTTTCTACACCTTAGGGCAGTTAGTTGATGGGAACTGTGTTAGACATTTACCCAAACGCATTGTTGATCTTGGACTCGTTGAGAATGGCACCCAAATCCTATGTGCCGACAAATTTGGCGACGTGTTTAGATTACCGCTGCTTCCTCCCGCTTCCGACTTTGAGTCAAAATCACATCTTACGTCAGAATCAGCACCTGCCTCGGTAACATCTGTGCATGATGTCGAAATGACTATTGAGGAATCAGGCAAGGTGTACGAAAGCGAAGAACAGAGACAACGCCACCTCGAAAAGCAGAGAGCTCACCATGCCCGTGAGCAAGCGGCCGCGGAACGTCGGAAGCGCCTTCAGGTTGATTACAGTATTCCATTTACACACGATTTCGTTCTCGGCCATGTTTCGATGCTGCTTTCGCTTTCTACTATAACATTGCCCGCCGACCACCCTCAAGCTGCAGGCAAGGAGAAAACGTGGGTACTCACCAGTGATCGCGATGAGCATATCCGTATCACTAGATACCCTCAATCTTTCATCATCGAGGGATTCTGTCTCGGTCACACACAGTTTGTAAAGACGATGTTGGCGCCGAGTTGGGAACTTACGACGCTTATCTCGGGTGGTGGGGATGAGTACTTGCTTGTGTGGAACTGGAGAGAGGGAAAAGTAGTGGAGAAAGTGGATTTGGTGACACCAGTGGTGGCAGTTCTAGGGCCAGAAGCGAAAATATTTGTGCCTAAGACTAGGGAGAAGGGAGAAGCGGAACAGGAAGAAGAGGAAGGCTTGTTCAAATTCGCCATAAGTGGTCTTTGGGAAGTACCCTCGATGCGTGGCGTTCTTGTTGGGATTGAGAGCGTCCCAGCCTTGTTCCTCTTCACTCGCATCTCCGGGAGCCTCAAGCATACATCTACCCTCTCTCTGCCCGGAAACTTTCTTGACACCGCAGTCAATACTGTCGAAAACAAAGTTTTTGTGTCAGTAGACCCAGTCGATAGCTCGAGTCCGTTGCTGGGCGAGTATTGGCTTAATCAGGCTGGCGAGTGGACTGTGACAAATGGGGATGTTGCGACAAGCGTTGAGAGATGCGTCGTTGAGACGGTAGACCTGAGCGAGGAGTTGTTGGTTGCTGTGACGCCAAATGTTCTTTATCCGGTAAGGAGCTTGAGAAAGGAGTATGGTATCAAGGATAAGGAACAGTAGTGGTTGGTTCTGGTGGGGTGCGGCAAAACCTTGGAGTTAAGTGGTCATCAAAAGCTCTAGAATGGATTTATTACTCGCTTGCGCTGTAGTTGGGAACAATGTCAACCAGGCGTGGTGGTGATCGTCCCGTACTCTGTCCGCAATTAGTTCGGGGACGGTTTGGTGTTGGCTGCATGGGCCTGCGGGACTCGGGGGCTAAAAAACTTTTGATGCCGAGGAACGACGCTTAACACACGAAGCACAGTCTGATGTGAGATCTGCTTTAACTTGACTGCGATTCTGCAGTACTACAAGAAATCGGGGGTACTGCAGAGCGTAAGCATTTTAATGCCTTGAAAGACTTTGCCCCCAGATCGATTGGTGTTTGCAACAACGCCGTGGTTAGCTAGTGGCGGGAAGGGAAGTGCTGGGCTGTGGAGGTTGTTGTGACAGCCTCGAATTGGACGCGGTAATGCGCCATTGCCATTCGCTGCCCACGAAATAAAATATTTCGTGCCCTATTCATCCGCGGTGCCCGTTGTCCCGACGAGCTGAGTTACGGGTCGCAGCGGCCTCTCAATACAAAACAAACCTTCCTCAGTAGGAGCGATGTCCTGAAAACAGCCAACATGCCCAGCCCATTAGAGTGCTCGGGCCATGGGTGCCCCCTTTCTCATTGGCTAACAAGAACAATATACCCGAAACGTGGAGGCGAAGGTTGAAACGTACCGCCCACCAACACCAGGATTGACGCCGTCGACGTCTTCGCGCGATTTTGGGAAGAAAATAGGACCTTCTTGATCGCTACTAGGTAGCCGTGGACTCTGGAGGCAAAATCCAGCACCGCGTACCTGGTTGTCTTCAACGCTCTCTGGATGGCGACAACCATTGGTGGCATTGCGGCGGCAGGGATCTGGGGTGCCTCCGCTGCTCTCGACCTGGCCCCTGCGTAAATACTCTTTTTTTCCGACGATGAATACGTAGTGCGCTCACTAACCCACCAACCAACACAGACAAGTCAAACACCAAACAAACCCCTCTACCCCTCTGCCGTGCTCCTTCTCTTCTTGTACATACCATACCATGCCATACTGCATTCAATACATGACCACATCTTCCCCCCGATAACGTTCTTTCTGCGGTTTCCCGTTTTTCTTCTCACTCTTCCGCAGGATCGGTCCCTTCTTCCCACGACTCATATCGACCACCAGCACAGCATCGCTCTTTACGCTGCGCAGTCTGTTTGAGCATCACACTCTTTTTTGCTAGTATTGGCTCTCAACAAGTTTCATCAAACACACATCACTCTCCTCTCGAAAGAGCGCGAGGAATATCCATCCACACACTGCCTTGCAAGCCAACGGCGTTACTCACTTCGTTCGCGGTTTCGAGAATTTGTGTCTCTGCTTTGCTACCGAGTCAATTGGAGTTGTCTTTAGCCACGCTTTCCAAGCGTCTTCCCAGGCGTCTTCTTAGGCATCTTCCCCGTCTGCGCATTTATTATTATATTGTCGGCCACATTTCTTCGGAGAAGCCGGGGTCAAACTCCAGACATCCAAATATTACACGCACGAGCATTCTCTCACGCTGCTTTGGGGAAGAATCGTAACTTGACGGGCCCTGCACATTATCCCTCCCTCGTATTTTCACTCATCGTCCCCCACTCTAGGGAAGAATAAAGGCTAAGGGATACTTTCCCTGTGTGCTCCCGGCCTGGGTCCACGTCACTGAGTTGTTGAGCATCAGTAACTGTTTCAGACGTTCCTTGTTATCTGGAATTCACACAACAACCGAGATTGTTATAGGAACGGTTCTTGCTGTCCTCTCATTATATCCCAGACGTATTTTTCGTCTCCGCGACTCGATACTTCTCTTCTATTACGCTCTTAATTCCCTGAGTTGAGACCTTCCGAACTCTTACACTGTCAACATGTCTATTGGACGCAGCATCACCAAGAAGAGTTCCAGATATGGGTTCGGCTCGTTATCGTCCCTAGAAGATTCGAAGCGCCATTCGATCTCGAAGAACAAGATTTCCGCACCGGTAGCATTGTTGTCCACAACAAACATGATTTCTTACACTGCACCCTCGCTGCGAAATTCGCTGTCCCATGGATCGATATCGTCTAACTCAAGTGGTTCCGGCTCACCAACGTCGATGAAGAGCCCATTGTCGCCGTTATCGTTCGGGTATGATTCAGATCACAGTGACTCGCCGCTGCCGACAAACCACTTATCGACGTATTTTAGCAGTGCTGAAACTCCACAGCCAGTTCGGTCACAGAGCACTCGACACGTCAAGAAATCCACCTCTTCATTGTCCCGCCCGCGGCACCCATCCATGCCTCCCCCACCGAAGAGTAGTTCTCGCAAGACTGGATGGCCACCAACAGCGCAGCCCCCCAAGGAATTGCATTCAGCAAGGGGCTTTAGCGGACAACACCCCTTCGGGGCAGAGTTGGCACAAGTTGCCGAGATGACGGAGGAGATTGCGGGGATGAATCTGGGCGATGCGGAAGAACAGTTTATGGTTTCGCGGGGGTTACAGCGATTTAGGGCGAGCGAATACGAGCAGGAGATTTGGCAGGGGATGGGTGGTGTGTTTGAGGATGAGTTACCTTCTTTTGGGACTGGTTGGATATGAAAAGCTGCGCAGGGCGCACTGGGCGGAGGGATGGGAGTGAGGGGATGGGAGTGAGGGGATGGGAGTGAGGGGATGGGAGTGAGAGTTTTACGGTTACTTACAAGAGTAGGGCATTGTTGCCAGGTCGCTGCATGTACATTGTACAATGACGCTGTTGCTGCATATTAACGAACGCTTTACGCTGGTGTAGTTTTCGGATATATTCACTTATTTTGGTTTCTTTGCCCTCTGGAGAAAGATCTGTGGTGTTACAAACCCTAAACCTCGAGAGGAGTGACACGAAATGCAACACTCCACAGCGATCAGTAATACTCAAGCTTTGAGTTTTCTAAACTCCCGAGTTCCGAGACTGTGGTCAGTCTTTACCAGAAAGTGTCGAGCTGCTACCACCAGCGCTTTTGAATCTGGTTGAGTTGCCAGGTGATTGTGGAGATAAGTGAGTAGGGAATTCGAATGACGCCGGAGCCGATTGTAGAGTAATACCGACAACAGGGCAATTGCATCGTGCCAAAGTATTTGCAGATGATTGGCCCGATAGATGGATCTCGCTGTTTGCGTAACTAAACCTTTGAAGTCTCGTCACCGTAAAACGTGCCCTGAAGCCCCAACTTTACTAGGGCCCCACGATACCTGCTTGGTAGGTTTCTTGAAGAACGCTACGCAACTTCAGTGCTCTGGTACAAGGCTTTAAAGTTTAAACCTGGGTTGAGAAAAGTAGAAGCCAAGGCACTAATACCGAGCCACGTGGCATGTCTGTCGAAAACGCTCGTTGTGGCACGTGCCCAGCCATTGCTTCAGCATTTTCCAGCGTATCCTGCATGTGCTCGGCGGGGCGCGTTCCGACTGCCGAAAGGCAGCAGGCAGTCATACGTCATCACTCACAGTAGCTCATTTATAGCCCACGAATCTTTCATGCCACACAAGCAAAATCATCAGAACAACACGAGTTCTTGGACGAAAGTCTGAAACGTTGGAAATAGCATATAGTCCATTGCGAAGTGCATCAGTGGCGGTATGGCGGTATCTGTCAACGAAATCTGTTGGTTCGTAGAAAGCGCCGGGGAGCGCAAAGCTGGCGCTTCTGAGGGCCCAGGGCCCATTTCTACTGGTTGAAATCAAATGAAAACGCCATTTAACTAGTTAGCATGATGAAGAAAAGAAAGCATAGCCATCCTTTACCGCTGATTGATAACTGCATAGCTCAAGAGTTGGAAGATAACCCCAGATACCGGCTTCGCCACGTCCAACATCCTTTGAACGACTGTATAATTAACGGTGGCGTCAGTTATGTGGCGGGTGGATATTATTTGCGAATAACAACGGTACTGGATAACATATTCAAATTTCCCGAAATAATCATCAGGTAGACAGCTTGCCGCATGGTCTGAATAGCGGAGGGGTCTCCGTGACCCACGAAAACTGAAGCTAGGATATGGCCAACAAAGGACGAAGACGGAAGCATCAAATGCACGTCGTGAATTCATTCAATCGTCCAAGATCCCTCCTTAGCGACAGTCTTAATACATCTTCAGCTATTCCAACACCCTCATTCCAACAGTGCTCCCTTCACCTCATTCGTCCATAATCCCACCTTTCCTCTGATCGTAACTCTCCCATGCCCCTCCTTCGCACTCAAATAGTTCCCCACATCCAACGGCCCCACCTTAATCCCCGCACCAACATGTATCCCCTCCGTTCCATGCACCTCAATATCAATTCCCCCCATGACCGGCGGCATAATGACAGGCATCGATATCCCTCCCTTATCGGTACCTGGTTCGATTCCACTCTGCGGTAGAGGAGGAACAGACCAACCAGAACCATCCCACAGCAAACTTTCAAGACCGTCTTCGTTGATATGCTTTGCATCCACATACACCGTCCCGTCCAGAGCCATAGTTCCTTTCGCCAGTGGCTTTCCTAGGTCTATATTTTCCAAAAGTCCTGGGCCTGAAGTTTCCGCTGGAGACGGGTCTGCGTAGATTGTTATGGCGAGTGTTGCCTTGGGTAGGAAAAAGAAGGAACTGTCGTCGGGGTGTGTAAGATTGGAGACTGTCTGCGCAAATGGTTGGCGAGAACTCTCAAAGATATCGGTGGCATATGCAATGCATCCATTCTTGAGGTGGGTTTCCAGCCCGGAAAGCGGCTGGTCGAGGTTGAGGGAGATGTTATCCGCGCATAGGTTGACATTTGGTGCCTTCAAAAGCATGTGCGAGATGTGTTGGTTGCCATGTTCCGCAGTTCCATACATGTAGAAGGGCATAAATCCCTTTGGATATTCGCGGTCGAGGTATTTCAGGTTTCGGTTTTTGACAATCTGAATTTTGGCGACAGAGACCTCCCGGAATTCCCACAATTCCCGGGTGAGGTCGATTTTGGTAAACTTGGCGGCGAATGATCCGGCCTCAAGAATGTCAGGGAGGCGCTCCTTCTTAAGAGTTTCGAGATGGAAGGTGGCATATTTAGTTGCATGGCCTCTAGCGTGGAGGTATGCGTTCATAGAGTCCTTCCCAATATCCGCAGACACAATGAGCTGTGCTAGGCAGTCTGCTTCGTGGAAGAAGGGCTGGTATGCAAGATAAAGCTTTCCGCCACCAGAACTATCCGTACGTGTTCCCTGGACGACGAACCTATGAATCGCTGGATCAATAGAATTTCGCAGTTGGCAGATCTTTACTTCCTCCTCTACGATCTTCCGGAAAACGCTAGCAAGCTTAGCCACAAAGTTGCCTGCTGTAGGGAATGGGGACATGACCACATTGCGAAGAACAAATAGGTCCGCTTCTCCCTCGAGTCCGAGTCGCCTTTTATAGTTCGTTGCACAATCTCCGTAAACATCTTGCTGGAATTCAGTTGACGTGAGGAATAAATCCACATCTCGAAGTTCTTGGGTGGGATCGACATATGACATCCTCTTGACGATTCTCTTGTTGAGATAGTTTGCCTCTTCCACATCTGTATTCCATTCTCCATTTGAGAGTTTGAAGTTAACTGAACAGATGTTGATGTTAATATCTGAGCCCAAGTCCCGGAGAAGTTTCAAGGCCTCAGGGTCTGAGAGGAGATCGATATTCTCTACTGGAAGGATTCGTTGGCGTATGAACTCCTTTTCCGCATCTATATCTGCTTTTGAATGATTTGGATCCCGTTCCGAGGGCAATAGGTTGAATGGGACGACCATAAATTCGTCATCATCTGTGGTCATCGCGGCCCAATGAGCAGAGAGCTTTCGTATTGTTAGCTGCCAAATGAAGTAATAAGGAGGTCATTCACCCTCACCCTACTACTGGAAAATAATGCTTCCCCAAGAAGAGCTCCGTAGCCAGTCTCGCGCATACCAATAACCGTGTTGGACATATACACAGCGACGGGACTGGCGCCCGGTTTGCTTTTGATGGCGAATTAGTGACTAGTAAAGGGATTTTGTATAAACACTACTCACCTCCCCTCCACACCAAAAACGCCGATATTTTCTGGTTGATGCTCCCTTGCGATATAAGGGCTTGTCCATGTTACTAGATATCTCATTCTGCCGTCACGATAGCACAAAACACCAGCTACAACACGTTAATACACCAAACCATCGCCAACACACGTAGTTCCTGACCTGGATAGGGAACATATCCGCTCTTGTGTGGATCAATGGTGACCGAGTCTGCATACCGAATATGCCTGAAAGACTCTTCCACATGCGCCCTCAGTCTGAGACCCGGGACTATCTCAATGTCTCGTGGCTGTTTACGCGAGACCATAGATGCGAAGTAGCCTCCCCATGCTGCGTCGACGTGAACTACAAAAGATAAACCTAGACAGCATGTTAGTCCTGGTGAGCGAGCGATCTCTGACAGACTAAGACAAACCCCTTTTCTGAAAGTCTGAACGGAGCTTTAAGATCCCCCTCAGGTCGTCGACAGCCCCCTCTTCTGTCGAGCCTATAATTGCCGCCACGCAATAGATGCCTTGTTCATTCTTGAGATGTTCCTCGAGGACCTCCTCTAGATGGCACAAATCCATGGCTGCATCATTGTCAATCTTGACGCCAATCATGTTGCTGGAGCCTATCCCGGTGATCGCGCATGCCTTTGGCCAAGAGTAATGGTTCGTGTTGGAGACTAGGAGCTTCATGGGCTTGATATTGTATTGCCTTTCTGCAAGCTATCAGAATAACTCAGGAGAGATATGGAAAGGATCACTCACCCAGCACATTTTTACCACAAGACTGAATACTGTGCTTCTTCATGGCGGCTTCCAGATAAGCAGTAGAGATACCGTACATCTGGTAGAGCCTGTCTGGGATCTCTAAAATAGTGTCAACCGTCAGATTGAGCAGTTCCCACGGAGAGCATGATGCAAAGAGCTTAGGATTATCTGGGTCGCTGCATGTCGTAGTTTTGAAGGTGGGTGCGATGAAGTCAAGAGCTTCACCTGGGGCCATAGCGTTCCGAAGGGAGAGCGGATAAAACTTGAGATTACGGGCTGCCCATACTGCCTCCAGATTTGCTATCGTCCCTCCACAAGTGATGTGTCCCCACGAAACTCTCTCATCCGGTTTCAGCTCTGGCTCGACTTCGTCTGTGAAACCAGGCAATACTTGCCCTTTCTCCAGACAATACCCAAGCATCTTGCACAGCTGTTTCCCTGCCTCCAACTCTAGGATAGTGGTGACTGGGCTAGCCTCCAGCGAAACATTGTTTGGGTTGAAGATCATCTGCAGGCCTATAAGATTGGAGCAAGAGCGGAATGAGTATGAAAGATACGAACAGTTGTGATATATCCTAAAATGGCTGGCATGCTTGCATCCATAGTCATGTGCGCTTGGTATCGGGGATGATAAAATGGAACCGAGTGCTTCATGAGTAGATCGAAAAGTTTGTTGAGCTCGTCTGAGAGCCTTTTCTGGCTTGATTCAAACGCGGAGTTCTTTTTCATCGCTGGCGTGATAAATAGACCATCATCTTCTCCCCTGGGATCGTGGATTCCATGGTACCTCTCTCGGGCAGCCTTGTGCTCGTTCAAGATCTGGTTTATGTACGCCTTGAAAAACTCATGGTTCTCAGCTTGGGGTCCTAGAGCATTCATCTGTTAACCTCTGTCATATGTGTGCACACCATATAGATTACCCAAAAAGTATGGCGCAATTCCTGCATGTTGCGCCTGGTAGTACTCCATGGCCTTCTGAATTTTGGGGTCCTTAGGAACCCCATAGCCATGCTTTTGGGAGGGAAGAGAGTAGGCGGTTTTGGATCTGAAAGACATTACGCTTTATGGAAGTGGTCCTTGTCGTTTGGTTGATTGAAGTCAGAAAGAACAGTGCTTGAATGAGTAAATGACACTCCTGTAGTCCACCAGCTCTACTTATATTCCAGATTATCTGGAAACGTCATTCAGTATCACAATCCTCTAGCTGCCGTCTTGACGTCAAACAAGTATCTTGACTACAGGTTCCGGCCTCATTCACATTGCATTGTCCATCTTGCCGCGTTCGTCGTATGGAATCGGCATGAAGTTTAAGATCACCGATCGGACTCTTGCATTGGGTTACTAACGACGAAAACTGTGTCTTGACGGACCGAGTATCAACTGAGGGTTTATCTGCTGTTGTGTTTGGCAGAAACTTGAATTAGTCTCTCTTGCAACACAGTTTAGGTATGGTGCACGGGTGGAACGTGTTGAACCCCAGTTATATGAAACGAAGAGTTATTTATATTAGGTTAATAACAGCAGCCGGGTGTTTGCCTGGCATGTGCCATCATCGTACGACGTCGTTCCGACGTCGGTACATCAAATGTGTCGTGTCGGAAAGTCTTTGTGCGTAGCCGATATTCCAAGCCAAATAGACAGTGTGAAACTAGCTTGTGAAATAAGGTATGAACGAACGTAAGCTAAACCGATGCGCTATTTCATGCCTCGATAGTGGTTTCAGATGCAACCTTTTTCTGTAGTGAAAGTGAACTCTACCACCAATAATAACACGCAAAACGAGGTATAGTGTACTTAAGAAGACTCAGATAGGCAATATCGTCATGACATTCCTGAGTGTAAGGCATGGCGATGGCGGTTGCGGAGCGGCGGTTGCCTTTGCAAATCCTTATAGATACTTAAACTTATTTCAGGCTTTCGAATTCTATGGTCGTACGCTGGTAAGCCCCCGTCTAGACTCTCCTGTACTTGGCCAAATGCTAGTGTTATACCCCAGGCTAAGGCCCGCTCGTCGAAGACAACTAAAGCGTTTGGACATTTGTTACCTCTACCAACTTCCAATGTTGATCATCCATCCCGCAGCAGTACGAGAACATTGTCTAGACCCGTGATACTCGGGATAGTATATTCACATATTCCTGCTAACAGTTGATCTAGGTAGTAAGTCTCACATTGTACGGATCTGCCGTTGATATATGAAGCCAAAACTGTTGAATGCAGTTGGCCGCAAAACGTATACGTAACGTGGATGCGGAATGTTTTGGGAAGATGACGCTAGCTTGGAGATGCGATCTCGGCAATGTGTTGCCAATACATGGTTCAAGCGCTAGGATTTTATATCCTGCAATGCAAACAAAGTCCAACTGCGGTGATGTAAATATTTCAGGTGAAGTACCGGAAATTTAGATTGAGATGTAAGAAAATGGAGCACCAGAGTGTAGTTATTGGAATGGCGAAAAAGGCGAATGATAAACACAAGATGGTGTTTTCATGCGTTCAATTACTATCCACCGGAATCCCCTTGCGGTTGTCACATTAGCTGCTACAATTCGGTCGTTAGCTCAGGGTCTGTTGGCCTGTCCTCTTCCCGGGTACAAAGATCGAGTCCTTTCCTTGAAAACCTTCGATAGCAAGTATTGTGAAAGAGTAAGCCTGCATTAGCTGCTTTTATTCGACTAACGTGCACGTTTTGAGCCTTAAGTTTGGCAGTGAGATACGAATAGTAGAGCACATACTATGTATCGACATCGCCGATCTGTGAGCTGAAATTTCCTATGAACAGAGGAGTGATCGCATGAGTTTAAGGGTTATTGCATGGCCAGTCAACAATTTTAGGCAACTATATATCACCGCCGTGCCCAGCTACGGAAAGCTTCGAACATCATTGCAGCTGACCGCCTGGACGAGAAGATATGTCGCACGCAATGACTGCGTCATTAACGCGGCACATCCCCATAATTGTTTAGTCTCATAAGGAGAGCACCAGCTGCAGCGTTCTGCGTTAGTGCTATCTCTCCATGTTACCTATACTGCAATATCACCTCACTCGTACTACTACTCCTCACAGTTTCCTTGTATTGCTGCTGTCGTCTACCGACAGTAGTCATCCTATCATCCCCTCGTTTCCTTGAGATTTTGTCTGTCGTCTACTCTCGGACTCTCGTGTTCCATTTCTCCAGAACCATTTGTGCAAACAACTGGGAACCTTATCGGCATTGACCTACCACTCTTTTTCAACCGTTTTACCAGCTCTAGGCCCTTTTTAAAGCTCGTATTCTGTGTCTGGCTCGGTTTCTTCAGCTTCGTAGCATCGATAGATTCTCACAACTCTATAAAATCACGTCAGTTGATTTAATGATGTAAACTTGACTAATTTTGTTCTCGTGAAAAGGCTTCCGCTACACCTCTGGTAGAGAAGCATTGGGGCCTCTCCGTCAAGCATTAGTTCCCCCCCCACCGGTAATTTCTAGGCTATTTCAGAATCCAATTCAGAGTCTTGAAAGAAGTGTGACACTCTCGAGAGGTTGAAGGGGCCATCAACAGCGTTGCTTTGCACAATGAAAAGGGCAAGCCTGAAGCCCCCCTAATACGCGGGAGAATGGCAGGTCTCGGTGATGGGATGAGGTGGGGTTCTAACTTCACACGGTCTTGCCTGAAAGAAGCTAGGCGGCTCCGGTTGTTCCTGCAGCTCGTTTAGTGGCGGCAGCGGCTGTTGCTGGGTATCTCCAAACCAACGTCACCTCTTGATCCCACTCACTCACAGAGACATCACCGACTCCTGAGGAAGAAAGAGAGGGAGTGGCTGAGAAGGCGCGAGAGCAAAGCTTCTTATTATCGAGTCCGTACTCTATCCAGTTATCCCCGCAGTCAGTTACCTTATTCCTGAAATCCGTGCGAGAGATCTGCTGGTTTTCGTAGTAATTACCGTCAACTGCATCACAACATGTTACTTCGCTGGGTAACGGGGTTTCTCTCTGTAGCCCCCCTATTAGCTGCATGCCTCACCCCTGAGTGAGTTTGGCAATTGATTCATGCGCCATGTTTGTTACTCATGGTTAAGATAGGGACCTTCTGAGCGCGCCCCGGCGAAGTCCTGCGCTGCCCAACAAAGCTGGAACTCTTGCCATCTATTCCCATACGGCTTATTCGTTTAAAACTCACAGCAGAACTTTGTCATGGACATTGGTTAACCTTACCAGCGGTGAATCGTCTGTGTTGTTCCCACAGAGCAATATTAACACTGCTCGTTGGCTGGGGACCGATAATGATACCATTTTGTTCACGAACGACACATCTGGAGATGGAGACACCGATTTCTGGGTTGTGCCTCATCTCAACGAAGCTGAAGGATATAAAGCAGTTACAGTATCTGGTCTGGTTTCTGATCTAAAGATTCACGCAATAGACGATACGGTCCTCTTTCTCTTCTCATCTCATTCCAATCCGAATGGAACGCTATATAACCCTAAGAAAGCTCATAAACCTCATGCTAGTGGGCGAGTCTACGAGTCACTCTTTGTTCGCCACTGGGATACTTATATCAAACCCGAAAAATCGTCGATATTCGTGGGCACACTGTCTCTCAAGGATAATATATACACCTCCAGGTCTGAGCCAAGAAACTTGTTACCATCCGGATCCGGTCTTGAGACTCCTGTTCAACCTTTCGGAGGTGCCGAGGATTTTGATATTTCTCCTAACGGAAAACTTGTGGCATTTGTGTCTAAGACGCCGACGCTTAACCCTGCAAATAACACGCAGAGTTTGGTGTACATTGTTCCTTTCGATGGCTCGAAATCCCCACATGCTTTGAACAACCCAGATGGCGAACATAGCCCGTCTGCGCGTGGAGCTTCCTCAGCTCCCAAATTCTCGCCGGACGGTAAATCCATTGGTTACCTACAAATGTCCAAGAATGGGTATGAATCAGATATTAATAAACTGTACATTGCCTGTCTAAGAGAGCCCTCGATCACAAAGATTGCTCCTCATTGGGATGTTTCGCCTCAGAACATCCAATGGTCGCCTGATAGTCGCTCTATCTACACCACTGCCGATAGCATCGGGCGGCACAAGCTATTCAAGATCACAGTAGACTCGGTTTACGTTGATGAGGTTTGGGGCCAGCATTCAGTACATGCACTAGAGCTCCTTCCTGACGAAAAAATCTTGTTATCGCTGAGCTCGCTTACTTCCTCACTGAGATCATACGTTTTCAATCCGTCCGACAAGAGCCTTACTGCGTTGCAACCGCGGCCTGACCAAGAGAAAGACCTTAGCCAATCCCAAGTGGAAGACTTCTGGTTTCCGGGAGTTGACGGAGTGCAAGTTCACGGGTTCATCGTGAAACCCAGCTTTTTCAAAAAGTCGGAGACCACAAAATACAAAATGGCTTTCTTTATTCATGGAGGTATGCGACTTAGCACCAATTTACTTCTTGTTCTTACTGACATCGATCGTAGGTCCTCAAGGGTATATCAAATTTCTTGATTTCCTGATGTACTTGCTGACAACCCAGCACAGAGCTTGGAACGACGGCTGGAGCACCAGGTGGAACCCAGCCCTCTTTGCCGAGCATGGGTATATTGTTGTTGCTGTAAACCCAACTGGAAGTACGGGGTATGGGCAGGAATTTGTTGATGCCATTCAAGGTAATCCACACTCACTTGCGTTAATGCACTTGCTAACATTTAATAGGTGAATGGGGTATGTTAAACTGCACGCATATGCCACTGATTGCGGTCTAATTTTCAAAGGTGGAAAACCGTATAATGATCTGCTCAATGCATTTGAGTACCTCGGGACTAACCTGGAATACAAATATATTGACCTTCAAAACGCTGTTGCACTTGGTGCAAGTTACGGAGGCTGTTGGTTTCCACTTCACAACCTTTGAGAGAGAACATTGTTGATAACAAGAACTAGATATGATAAACTACATCCAAGGCATGCCGCTGGGACGCAAATTCAGAGCATTAGTTAGTATCTATAGTGACACTATCTAAGTTGGAGCCCGTATTCCTCACACTATTCTAGGTTTGTCACGATGGTGTGTTCTCAACCCTAAACCAATACTCATCCGAAGAACTGTATTTCAACCTTTCTGCATCCCTGCCATCTGTAACTGCTAATTAATCATAGTTACTTTCCCCAGCATGATGTGAAAATTTCCCTATCATTTTGCATCTTTCACTACTAATTCTTCCTAGTTTGAGGGTACTCTGTGGAGTAACAGAGCTGGTTATGAGAAATGGGATCCTGCACGTCTGGTAGACAACTGGGCCACTCCGCAAATGATTATCCATGGAGAGCTGGACTATAGATTGCCTGTCAGCGAGGGATTGGCTGCTTTCAACATTCTCCAGGAGAAGGGGATTCCATCTAAATTTCTCCATTTTCCTGATGAGAACCACTGGTATGTAATTGGATTTTGCTTGAATGGTAAGTGCTAATTTCATGCGTCTATAGGGTCCTCAATCCCGAGAACTCTCTGCTGTGGCATACAGAGGTCCTGAAATGGATCGACAGGTGGACAAAAACCAAGCCATCAGTCTTAGTACAAACTGATGCTCAAAAACCACTTCTAGAGTTGTAAGCTTGCATAGGCGCGGGCTTGAGTTTATATCATTTTTCTATATTTTCGTTTATCAATGAACTATTATACTCCCAATAAAACTTGGGCCATGGCTGGCGGCTTTGTATTACTACATGTTTCTCCCTTCTCCTGTGTGAATTTTGCAATATATGTCAACCATAGCACCTTCACACGATGCTATTCCATCCCTGCCCACAGTTCCTCTTCGTCGTCAGATTCTAGAAGCCGTCTTCTTTTCTCTATCGTCCTATTAACCATCCGCGGTGAGGCATCTGATTCCTCCTTGCTTAATCTGATAGGGCCCCCGACCCCCACATCCTCATTCCTAGCGCTTTCTCCAGTAGAAGACTTTTCTGAGTAGGAGTCGAAGAGGGTTCTTTCAACCCCAGCCCATCTTGAAGCTCTATGGCGCGGGACCATTGACTCATGCTGTAGAGCTTCCTCATCCTCAGATTGTATGTCCCGGAGAGTTCGCTTCTTTTTGGGCAAGGGTTTAGGTACGACTCTGTCTATATTTGTCTGTGCTCCTACAATGCGTAAATTGCCGCTCTCAGAATCGATCAATATCACATCATCGGAGCTTGTTGGGGCGGTATTTGCCACTACTACGACAGCGCCTGGCGTTTGCTGGATCTCTGGGTGGTTGGGTGTGAACTTCTTGTCATCGTCTACTCTGTTAGAGTGCGAGTGTTGAGATTCCAGGGTTGGAACTCGCCGGGTCTCCTCAGATATAGCTGTGGGACTACATCAGCTTTCGTCCGCTACCTTCCAGACAGACCACCATACCACCTCTTCCAAATAACCGCTTCAACGCTCTCCCCTGCCTCCCCTGCTCCTCTGCGAGCTTCTCTAATACGCTTGCCGTCTCCTGTTGCTTTACGACCAGCTCCTTGATCATACTCATGCTCCCCTCCTGCGTCTTGAGCGCACTGGTTAGTGTGGACAGTTTACGGTCGATGTTAGTTACTCCCGGTGTCAGATAGAGCCCTGTAAGAGTTTGAGGGGTGAGATTGGTTACAATCTTTGTTCTTTGAGGTGGCGGTTGGCGTGGTAGCAGCGAGCCCAGTCACCAAGGTTTTGATTTCATTAAGGAGAGTGTTAGTGGAGGTAAGGAGCTGTGAGTTGCGAGCAAGGGAAAGAGCGAAGGCACGGAGGTGGAGAGAGGTCAAGCTGGTGTCTATAGTTGTGGTGGCTGTGGTTGGAGTGTCGTCAGCGGTGGGAGGCGGTGTCGGAGGGTGAGAGAAGGTTTGGTCCCAGAGGGCTGCAATGGAGATAGAGTGTTGTTGGTCGCTCATTTGTGGTGGTGTGGTTGGGGGAGAAGAGGGGGAGTGAGGATGGAACTAGTCGTGAGTGACAAATGATACTTTTAGCTGTTGCAGACTCTTTTTATGTCTTTACTTTATGATGGGTTAAACGGCCTTGACCCTCCATCTTATAATATATACACCGTGATATATATAATGCAACCGCCGGTGATAACTGGCAAGCTATTGGTCCTTGACTACGATATAATTGGTACCAGATCCACCACGCTTCGTCCGTTTTCCTCTAGTGGTTACGTGACAAGTGCTCACTGGAGTCGCTATTATTTCCCTTAAGCACCCGCTACACAAACGTGGCGAGCGGGATCGCGGGGTTTTGCCCTCCAAATAATCGGTAATGTTCTTTTGGGGATCTCCAGACGCATAACAAACCGGGGATATCCTACGACGAAATATATCTGTTTATACCATAACTCTAGTATGAGGATCACAAATCATCACGTCGCCACACTGGCCCACGATTAGGACAGTCTTATAGTGTGAGCTCTACTACCCCTAGCCCTAACAAGAACCACGCTGGTCAAGCAGCGCTCTCAGTTCCTCAACATCTTTAATTCGTTGGAACTATCTCTACTTGTCTGCTTAGCACCTGATACTAAACCAACCCCTTCATGCAGAGAGAATGCTGAAGTTGGTAGAGTAAGTATGTCATTCGCCCTCTCTTACGCTACTTCCATAAGCCCCGCCAAGCAAGGATCGTCACCCCACTTGAACAAAGCTCTGGAGACAGGCAACCTTCTAAGTTCCAGAAAGAATTTCCACCATTTCGGCCGTTGGGGCATAACTTCACCATGTCTGACGATTATACCTCTGCCATCATAGGCTCGCTAAAATCCATCAAATTAGCCGCCTTCAGGGTTGCTGATAAACTGGATGCAAAAGGTTCAAGCCGAGTCCTTCTCTCCACATCAACATCCCGTCAACGCTGCTCGTCATCATTTCCCCACCGGCTATCATTGTAACTAACACACACTCTTTGACTAGCCGACGATCTTGCCGAAACTATCCGCAACACCATTTCAACCTCGAGCTGGTTTCCCTCCCGCCGCAATCACCCTCCTCCCCCGTCTCCGTTCCCCGCCCGCCTGCCAACCTCAACTATCTACACTCGACTCGGTCGATGGGCGTGGGAAAACCGCCTAGCCGTCGGAATCCTCACATGTACAACCCTCGGGCTCGGCAGCTACGTCTTTACGCAGCGGCAGCGGGTACGTTCCCGCAAGCGGCGTGCGAAACGAGCTACCAATGGAGCTAGGAAGGAAGTGATTGTACTTGCTGGCTCACCCCATGATGCGATTACAAAGTCTCTCGCACAAGATTTGGGGAGGCGTGGGTTTATTGTGTTTCTGGTTGTTAACTCGATGGACGATGAGCAACTGGTGCTCAGCCTTGGTTGTCGCGATATTAGGCCACTCCATATCGACCTTCTTGACACCGTCGGCGCCGAAGCTTCAGTCTCACGTTTCGAAGCTTATCTTAACTTTCCCGTAACCGCATTCCAGGGTGCGCACCCTCATCACCTCCATCTTGCAGGAATGATCCTTGTGCCGGATTCTTACTATCCGACGGGTCCAATTGAGATGATTTCGGCGGATGTATGGAGCGATGTTCTAAACCTGAGGCTGATTTCCCCGTTTATTACTACGAAACTGTTTATCCGCCTTCTCCGTGCCCACCAGGCGCGGCTGCTGGTACTCACCTCCTCAATTACACACTCTTTATCGCCATCTTTTCATGCGCCGGAAGCTGTAGCAGTGGCGGCTCTGGACTCGTTTACCACGTCGCTGAGAAGGGAGTTGAGGCCTCTCCACGTCGACGTGTCCCAGATCAAGCTGGGAACATTCGATCTCTCCGCCGTCTTGGGGAGACAGCATCTACAAGCCGTCAATGGTGCACGCGCAGACCTCGTTTCCTGGCCCTCAAGTGTACGCGGTGCTTATGGACGTTTGTATGCCGCGCAAGAGGGGAAGCGTCCAGTGAAGGGAAGTCCGTTACGAGAATTGCACCATGCCGTCTTCGATGTATTGGCGAGAGAAGATCGGCTGGTGAAGTTAGTGCGTGTCGGGGGTGGTAGTTTGGTGTATGACTTGATTGGACGGTTTGTGCCGGATGGCGTGGTGGAGTGGATGCTGAATGGTGGGAGGGGAGAGGAGGTGGCGGTGGCGAGATTTGGAGGGAGTGATGGTAGTGGAAGTGAAGGGAGTGTGGATTGGGAGAAGGTGGATAGGGCTGGTTGAGTTGTGGGCGGGTGTGGTGGGGTAAATAACTATCAGATGAAATTCGGGATGGTAATAATTAATGACCTTTGGTACTGCATGGAAAGTTACTTCAAGTGGTTTCATTCGCAAATACACGCCATATGCAGCCAGTACAATACAGATCGGTTGATAGATAGAGAACTTGGATGGAAAGCTTGTCATGCAATGTTAAAGAACTCTAATGTGGACCGTGTTTGCGGTTCTTCCTCTAGTGCATAATCCACGACTTTCGCCCCACGGTTCGATAAACATGCCAGGAGAACTTTTTCAACATATTTTTTAGATGGAATTAAGCTCTGGAATATATTGACTACCACACACCTACCGATGGTTAGTAAGTGGCAGATCGTATTTAACATGCCGCAGAGTAAAATTGGGAGATCGTCAAGATAATGAACTGGTTTTAATCTACGGACTATCGGGTTGCGGACCCGACACAATTCTACATCATGTCGCGTAACCTTTGGAATTACAGAGTTATTTGGCAAGGTTTGGGCATTGATTTATTTAGGCATACCTATCATCCCTATGTTTGCTGAGTGGGAGACGAAAGTTTATGCAGATCATGTTGTGACAAGATGCCAGGAGTGGGTCACCTAGTAATTAGGAGTGAAAAGACTAGGCCCAAGTACCTATAAAAGCGATAAATATGGGCACAAAAACTAGTGTAGCCTGATCAACTTGTGTTTTGGCTGGGTGGTGACTGTAATTGTTAACTAATTAAAACAGCATGGCATAGATGAAATGCCCACTTCATCGGTAATATAGAGACTATGTCGACTTTACTCAACTTTGTAGCGATTTACTAAATCACAGGAGCCAATTCCAAGGTTTCAGTGTATTTTTTTATTTCTACCTCAAACCTATTTCTTTTTTCCTGGCCCCCTAGGAGGATCCTTCTTCCCATTCGATGTCATACTAGTACTACCACCCGAAGCCGATCTAGATCCGCTCGTCTTCGTCTCCACACCCTCCATGCTCTCAACCATCGATTTGTCGAATGTGCTTGCGTCGATACCTACTATGCCGCCATTTCCCCGATCACCACTAGCCGAGAACTCTCTGTATGCGTATTTCCATTCATCTAGGAAGATGCGAATAGCCCGCGAGAGCTTATCCTTGCTGCCTCTGGAGTGGTGTCCTGTACCCACGATGGCGTAGACTGGCTGGGACGAGTTTTTCTTTTCTACTAATACTTCTCTCAAAGTACTTACAGCTTCATCTGGAAGGAGTCCTGCAAACATATTTGTTAGTTTCCGTAAGAGAGATAGCCCGACATGGGAAGGTACCATGCAGATCAATAAACAGTTCCACGCCTTGGTCGGATCGCTTGTTCCGTTCCTCGTAAATTGCCTTTGACGCCTCTTTATGTGCTTTCACCATGGCGATATTCTCGTTGTTGGCCTTACGGGAGTGTTCTTTTGCTGTCTTTGCGTCGTTTCGCTGCCAGGCAGCACTAGCCATCTGCAAGTACTTTGCGCGCAGGACGCCATGGTTTAAAGCCTCTTTCCGGTGCTTGAGATAAGTTCGATTGAGCGCACTACCAGTCTCAAGCCAGGGTATTTGCTGAGGTGCTGGAATATGCGATGCAGTAACCCGTGAGCCACGCTTCGAGTTCGGGGAGGTACCAACACTCGACCAACGACTAGAGTTGGGGCCCGGTGATCCCATGCGGACTACTTCAGCAAGTGATGACGGACCAGTAGGAATGTCATTCTTCGGGCGCCGATCTCGTTTTTTGTGAGCACTGGACTTAGCACTGCCAAGCGAGGGAAATGCTTCGGAGTCATCTACTAATGGGACAAGAGAGGAATTCTGGTCGCGTTCGCGGTTATGTTGTCGGGAATTGGGGCGTGAGGGTGTAAATTTGAAAGCAGGCGCTGACCCAGCCATTCCTCCAGATACCGTGCCCGCACCGGACCAATGGTCAGGCGGCGAAAGTGAAGGGAAGGATGAGCCGTCTTGGAATTGCAGGTGAGGCGGTGGTGTCGAAGTTCGACTGCCAGTCTCGGAACCAAGAGTCATCTTGGAGACAGACATCGTAGGGTCGTGAGAGAAGATGCATGTATCCCCAGCAAGACATGACCCCATCAGCCAGTATTTGCATATGGTTGTGCCGAGGTCATGTGAGAAGCGGCAATCAGCCCTTAGACACTGCCCAGTAGACAGGAAGAAGCGGCAGACAACACCATTTCGCGGAGTGATAGGTCGTGCTTTCTCAGGGTTGGGCGAAGTAGACTTTCCGATTATCGTGGCACTCTCGGTGGGGGTACTCAAATGATTGATGCTGTTTTGCTGCAGTTGCTGCTCCATCAACATGGCCAGCGTGGCACCAAGATCGTAGGAACAGATTTCCAAGGCTTGATCGATCTGGTCATCCGTCCGACCCTCACCCAAAACGGATCGTAGCATATCGTGCGGAGACATGTTCTGTGTAGGTGCTCCATACAAAGAGCTATCCTCCTCGACAAGCCACTGAACCGTTTCGCTTCCAAAATCGCCGTAAGTTTCAGCTGGCGCACTAGTGACATCGTGATGAAGAACCGGCTCATAATTGTTAAGGGTAGGCGAATGAGGTATAAGAGGAGAAGAATACGCCAGCCTAGGACTGGGTCTCGGTGAAGGGAATGGTGACCCCCTTAACGATGGGGGAAACCCGGCCGCCATAGGGGGTGTTCCCCCAAGTGAGGGAGATGGTGTGCCTACTCGCGCAAATTGCCATGGGGCTGGAGAAGCTCGTCGGATGATGGTATGGTTATTGCGAATGGGAGGTGACGAAGCGGGGGAACTCTTGGTGCGGTGTCGCCAGAGCACATCCAAAACTTCATTCTCTAAACCACTGCCTTCAAGATCTGTCTTGCTGGAGATAAGGGCAGAAATTCGCTCTGCCTGATCTTCTTCGAGGATGCTGTCGTCTGGCAGCGACCACGGAAGGTTAGCCGTGATCCCTAGACCGTAAGGAACTCACCGGCCCACCTTGAAGTATGGCCAGGCATTCCCCGAAGAGCTCGTCCGCTATCATGGCTTCACACGTAGCTGTCCAGCGAGCCTAGGTTGGTGAAGTTGCTTGAGAATGGTGCTCGAGGGTAGTAGCACGGTAGATCGACGACACGGTGAGAAGGAGAGCTGTGAGGTGTACGGTGTGGGGTGCGAGAAGTGCAATGCGAAGTGTTTGGATTAAATTCTAAATGGAACACGGAGAAATGTCGAGCTAAAGGGGTTGCGGGAACATCAAGAGAGCGAATAAAAAAGGCGATATATGGGTAATAGGAGAGTGGTAGGATGAGGACAGCAGCTGAAGTACAAGGCGAGGTGAGATTAGAGGAGGCTTAGCAGACCTAACTCGATCCGAGCAATGCTCACGGGCGACTCGACGGATGTCTACATAAGAGTGCCTGGAACCATACTGTAATAGTATATGCCACTTGGTATTACTGTGTAGACTCGGAATGTGGTACACATTCTAAAGTTATTGTGCCCTTCTGACGTTCTCAAGTGGTATCTCTAAATAGATACCTCTTGCAAAACCAGTCGCCTGGTTGGTTAGGTAGTATAAATAGTAAGTTTGGAGCTCGATAGCCAAACCCCAAACAGACCAAGTGTACAGTTAAGCTATCCAGACAAGAGCGGCGTGTTGGATCACGAAGACAAAGTAGCGCAAGTAGTAGTCGAGTGTAAACAGTGCTAATGCGGCAATCCAGCAAATAGGAGAAAGGTTGAGGTACAAGATGTATTCTGTCAGACGGTTTGGTAGGGTTTTTGCGATAACCCAATGCCATACATTTTCTGACTACTTTTGTTAGCTTGAACACTCTGGGCAGCAAATAGAAACTTATGCCAGGAGTGAACCTGCTAGCAAGCATATCCTGACGAATAGTACAAACCTATTTGAGGGTACTTGGTGTTGAATCGGGCCAACTTTTGTCACTATATCCTAGATGTAGATTTCCACAATGGGTTCGTGCCGCTTCTATATGTACAGTCGCGTCCGATAAGTCTTGGTACGGTCGATTCTTTTTGCCCTCCCCATGCCAAGCACGACACAAATCTAATTGCCTCGTACCCTGGCCCTTAATTTCACGGGATTTCATACTAAGCGAAATAGTGAATCTGAGATCATAAAGAAAAGTGAGGTGAAAGGCCTGGAGACATCACCCCACCAAAAATTTAAATTACCTCCAGAGAGCTGAGGGTATTAGTTTACATCTACCTGAGTGTATGCTGACTTTTTGTGAAAAAATTACACTATATTTGCACTTGCTGCAGCCTTGACCCGAAGCTGAGCTGGGTCATAGTCAGCTTAATGCAATTACTTTCTTGAACTTTCTTCCAATAATTTGTCCAATTTGCTTAGAGCTTCATATAAACTCTTTCTCCCCTACTTTAAACATTTTATTCTCTGTAAATGTGGTACAAATCTGTAAAGTAGATGATTTGCATGTTAGGAGGGTGCTTCGCCTTAAGGTATATATACTTATGCACAGCCCTAGATCCTAGATTTCATGTACTGTTCCAAAGTGTCTTTCAGAATAGCTTGTAACCTATTCGTCTGCTTGCCCGTCAAAGGTCTTGGGAGAACTTTACTCTACCGAGTTTTCCGTACAGGATCAGTTTTAATTTCTTTCCGAGCACTTCCAGATTTTCATAGAAACTCCTCACAATCCTGAAGAACCTTATGTTGCCTTACGTTACTACTAGATTGAGGCGGAGAGTGCAAGGTAACTGACTCTTCGCAAACTTCCTGAATGGCAAGGTTGCTTCATATTGTTAGGCTATCGATATGGATAAGTAAGCCTTCCTGCAGTCTGATAATAGCCGCTAGCCATCAAACACACTGAGCTGCAAACAGATGTTGGTGATTTTTGCAGAATGATATGACTTTCTCAAAAGCATATCCAATGATGTCGTTGTCATTACTAAAGGTAATGGACATATGCCCCAATGATAAAGGTGCGGTATCAGCGAAATGTAAAATGGTTTGGAAGTCACAACTGAACAACTCAGCAACTCTGAACAGCCACACTGATCCTTCCAGATGCTCCCAGATGCTCCTCAATGTTCTGGAAGTTGTGGAACAGAATACAGGAATATCCTGAAGAATGTATGGTTGTCTTCGAAATTCTACAAAATCAAACTATTACAATGTGCAAATTTCAGAGCTATTGGGAGTATTGGCCATGTCTCCAAGACTATTCCAGTGCATCTTGAACCTGTAGCCATACTCTCCAGGAGTGATTATTATAATGTTTATATGAAATAGTACAATTCAATTAACTAACTATCTTTCTCACGCACACCTTGATTCAGGCATTGTAATTTAATATACAGTCCAGTAGGTATCTAAATCCACATGATTATTTACAAGCTATACGCTATCTATCCTATCTGATGCAGCGTTTTGTCACACCAAATGTGCCGGTCCAACAATTGCTCCGACAAGTACAATATGCATCATATCAGTCTGTTTGACAACCCTGATGAACCCGTCAACAGAATCAGCCCAACCATGCGGATCTTTGTACATTGTTGGAATCACCACTGCATATTCTTGAACTTGAGGACGTAATATCCATTGTTGGGACTTCTTGCAGCGTATAGAAATGGTCGAAATGGGTTTTCCAGCAGGCAGGTGCTCCTGAAATTGGAGGATCTGATTCGGCGGAGTCCAGCTGAAGTATAACACGGGAAAAGAAGGAACTCGGCCTTGGAAGGTGTTATCGATGTCACTGTCCATATATTGGACCCAGATGTTATGAGATTCAGGCATGACCCCTTGGTTGGCATCAGTATATTCTACCTTGCAATCATGTCCCAGATGCTCAACAGATGTAGGGCAGTGAAATGGTTGACGGTAGTACGGCAGCCCATTCTGAAGTTTAATTAAAATTCTCTCAAGGAGTACATTCTGATCATATCCGAGCACCAGTCCACTAACTTCGTGTCCGCAGTCCTCTTCAATTTGTGTTAGGGGTTGTCCCTTAATAGAAATACATCAGCAACAACCCTAGTTTCCGTTTGAAACTCCCGGGTGTTCCAGACGGCTCTGACGACTCTGATGGAACCTCGTACCCTCTGACGGAGAATTAGACGCTTCCCGTTGCATACTTACCTCCAGTACTTTGTGTGTGGTCTACGCACCATCAGAACGACAAGTGCGATACACTCTTCGCAGGGGCTGCAGTTATGCTGTAGCCGTTTACACAATGCCTGGCGATGTTTATGCCTTTCTTCGGCCAATAGCCACATTTTAGCTCTCCGCTATTGCTATATATTGGAAGCCGTATTCGCTCCATATATGTTTAGCTTTGTGATTTTGTCAGATATTGCAATACAGTCTTCGCTTCGGATACATCACTTGCCGTTGCATTTGCTTTGCCATTATCATATTTTACAGGTCTGAAATATACAGTCCAATCTTCACACTCTCTAGTAGTATGCCTTCAGTCCTCCACATTCTGCGTTGATCCATCATGGGCTTGCGATGATTCTTGCTCCTCATCCGCATCCGCATCGTTGCTATCCTCGCCCTCATACCCATCGACATCACTGGTTTCCAGGTTAAACCTCTCGAATTCAGTCGCGGGCCGTCATCGCCGGTTGGCGGTGGGGATGGTATTGTGCACATCACTTTCATCACCTTTATCTTTGTAATTCCCGCTGTCCCCTGGCATCCCGAACTGCAGTTTGTCAGCCGTGCAATTGTTGTCTATCGGGATGTTTGCGTCAGTGCTTCCGATCTCAGGATCTTCAAGCGCCACTTCAGAGGCCAAATAATCAATAAACATAGCATTGTCAACACCCGCTGCTTCCACGCTGATCACCACGGCAGGCATTGGATTCTCCGCCTGTTGGATCGGATGCTTGACTGTAGCAAGAGTGTTGTTATACACCCTGTGTTGGTAGCTCTCCGGTAGTGTGTTCCACGTATTCATCAAGAATGTATATGTGTCTGCAACGCCAGGCGAGGTTAACAACTTGCGACCCATTGCAGTGCAGCAGGATGCGTTCTTACCACTGGCATTCTTGTGAGTGAAGTAGTTCGAGCGATCAGATCTGTCCGCTTTCAGCTTTGACTTGGAAGCTTTTGGATGAACGCCTTTGTTCTTTTGCCACTCCAGGAGAGCATAGCGCAATGCGGTGCAGGTAAACATGATCAGTGGCAAGGGTATATGACTGTCCTTGTCATCAATCATGGAATTATAAAATCCATCAGCATACTTACTGCAGTTATTTGCCCGATGATAAAATTTGATGTAGATGAACAGCACGATTGCTTCCGCCAGAAAGTAGAGTGGACGCTGGCCATTCGTTAGCAGCTTTCGACACTCTCTTCGTTGGATTTGGACCACATACACCACCTTCCACACGCTCTGCTACAGGAAAAAGACACTTATTATCTGCCAGAAGGGAATCAATGAATTCCAAACGCTCTGCATCGGATTCAAAACAGTGGAGATCATATAGCTCTGCTATATCGTCCCTTGCTGATTTAAAAAATGGGATTTAACGTTATCGACTTGTGCGCGAACCTGGTGCCGGTTTGAGTGTGTAATATCCAATGTGGGCCATTGCTTCAGCATACCTCTTTCAAGACCTCCTTTGTGCGTGCCTCAAATGCTATGGACCAAATGTTGTTTTGCTGCATTGCGGTGTTTCAGTATGTTTCTATTATGTACCAGTGTGGGGCTTCAGCTAATGCTTTCGCAACGCGTCGTGTTGCATAACTTACCGTCTCCAAGTCGCTTGCACTCATAAACAGCCGTCTGTTCCACATGTAGAGCTCCAGGAGCCTGCCCGTTGCAAATACAAGACGTGTCATGTCGGAGTGACCAAATCGATGGATGCTGCGACTGTTGGAGACCACTGATCGAGGTGTAGACACCACCTGCTTTTGAAATTGCCACTGCCTCTGTCTCTGATTCCTTTCTGTAGCTCGCGTTCGCAGTGGATTTGTAATGATTGCGCACGCTTCTGGAATAGGGATGGGGGTAGGCAGGTTTTCAAGACCACTGAGAGGAGTGGGAGTACTAGCAATGCCGGATGCGGAGCTGGATACAATGCGACGCGTTGAGTCTGTCTGTATGGTTCTGCTGGGTGCTGGTGTGTTACGATTGCTTGTACCCAGCGTGGCGTTTGGAGTAATTACTGAGCATCGTAGTGTAGCGGTTGGGGTGGAAGTCACGCGTTGAGTGATATCTGCAACGTGAGAATTGTTCAGCGAAGATGAGGGGGTGGAGTTCTGATCTTGGATTGTAGAGGCTACAGAACTCCCTCATTGAGAGGAATCCCTCTCGCCAGCCGGTATAGAAATGCGTCTCTTAGCAGGGGGAAGTTGAGAATTCCCAGAAGGCCTACGCTTTTGTTGATTCTGACAATTAGCAAGACTTCAAACATTTCATACGACCGGAGACATCGCAGGTTGAGGGCTTTGGGAAGGCATCATCCGATATGGATGTTTGACATTACGACTGTAGGATTACTTTTCTCTGCATGCATATGCAACGGTAGGTGAGGTAGACTCCTATTTGAGCGACCATGGAGAGATTCGACAAAAAAGGGAGGCGCAGTGTAGACCGCACTAGACTCTAAACCATGACAATACTCGAGGACGAGATCCCTTCAAAAGCATCCAATTATGGGGTTAACTGCCATCTGATTCAACTCAGATTAAACTCAGCATTGATATTCACTGTTACAGCAACATCTGAAGGTCTGTTTGCACCGCTTGAAGGGTGTTTATGCCTTCTTGGCGCAATAATCATCATGTTGCACTCATTCTTGGCACAATACTTCGAACCATTGATTGTGTATATCTTCAGCTTCCCGGTGGAAATCCCCCTTTGGCAGAGCTAAACACATCGCAAAGCGAACAATGCCATATTCTATATCCTATGACATCAGTTGCGTGTGCTTTTACCACCGCTAGGCATTGGTAGCTGTGTTGGATGGTTGCACTATTGGGACAACTTGAGAACTACTCAGTTTGCTCTGAGATGCACGAGGTGTGAGTGGTAAAAGTGGTATGTAATGCCAAAGCAACGCCCGGCGTCGCAAACTGTCCTCACAGCAAGTACTATATCTCATCTTGAGGCTCCTCACTCATGAGGTGCTTGGTGGTTGTGCAAGATGAAGGCTGGGCCGTTGTGTTCATTGACCAACAAAATGCGGGATATGAATCAAATCGCAGGAACTGGAGTATATATATCCCATCTTTTCGCCTACACCTCCATTATCCTTTCCTCCCATATTAAATGCACCTGCAGCATCCTGAACTATCTCGACATCACGTGACTTGCACAAAACAACCCCTCTCGTTCCAAAACACAACCGATAACCTACACAACTTGTATATTCACTCTGGTCTTCCTTTCGATACGTTCACTCTGGTCTTCCTTTCGCTACGTTCAACTGTATCATAATGCTAACGAGTCGGATGTAGATTCATTTTCAACTCGCAGCAATGGCACCAAAGGGCAGCCGCAGAGGAAAGGGGAAGGCAACTGCTAGGGCAAAAATGCCGACATCGGTTATAAATCGACGCCTGTCGTTGAATCAGGACCGTATAAAGGGATTCATCTCGGAATACATCCGTGGACTCATACGAATAGACAATGTTTGCAGCATCGAGGATAAGAGGGCCTGGATTCTCTTATATGATATAATCTTTGTTGATTCAGTCACGACTTGCCACTTTTCACAATTCCAGCTGATGTGGCTGCACCGCAGGAGCAGGAGTTCACCTTCTCAGGAGTGGTGGGCAGCCTTCCGCTCATATATGGGGCAAATGTTGGACAAAACCCACTACCAAATGAGCAATTGGAGGTGGGACAACCCCCATGCCTTCGGGGATCAAGTCAATTGCTTCAATCCGCAGACAACCAGCCCGGGAAAGGTTAATTGCACCGGCAAGCGTTACTCTTGGTACAGTAGCGATGATATCAGGGTAAAGATTGAGCCGCCAAGCTGCCGGCAGTACAAGCCAGGCGACTTCCTGGCCGTTAGACCACTGATTTGGGATGAGATAATCGACGAGGATGATGATGATGAGAACTAGGCGGATTCCGGTGCGCCGATCGGCGGATGGAGCTGTTCCGGCGATGACAATGACAATGACGACGCCGAGGGTGAGGAGGACACGCAGGGTGGTGAGAAAAGGACCGGGAAAGGGAAGGGAACAAAGGATGGGAAGGGGACAGGGAAGGCGACTGAAGACAGCAAGAGGGAAGGGAAGGGGAAGGGAAAGGGAAACGGTAAAGGGAAAGGTATTGATAAATAAACCGCAGGGGGAGATGATATCTCTCGTGCCGTTGCTTTGCAGTTGCAGAAGGAAATGTCAGAGGCAGACTTGGACATGGAGGGCTGACTAGAGCGGGTATATTCACAGCCGGAAGCATTGCCTGCCGTGTCAATTTCCTCAGATGATGATACCGACTCTATCGAGTCGGACGGTGAATATGACTCAGAACATGATTCTGATGCGGATCTGCGTATGGAGGATGATGTGGACACAGCGGACGGCGTTGATTTAGACAGCGATGTGGATATGAAAAGGGACGGTGATGATGAAGAGGAGGAAGATGAAGAGGAGGAAGAGGAAGAGAAGGAAGAGGAGGAGGAGGAGGAGGAGGAGGAGGAGGAGGAGGAGGAGGAGGAGGAGGAGGAGGAGGAGGAGGAGGAGGAGG
>Ga0307514_10000456_pt1 | contig 87635 bp, 74 predicted proteins | sample 16_EM_MG_FD_203088 | JGI IMG/M metagenome (GOLD analysis project Ga0307514, IMG submission 203088) | Populus trichocarpa ectomycorrhiza microbial communities from riparian zone in the Pacific Northwest, United States - 16_EM | ecosystem: Host-associated > Plants > Roots > Unclassified | place... | reverse complement strand
GTCGTCGTATCCTTTGATGATACCGTACACTTGCTTCTGCTCGAGAAGTAGTGCCATCTCGGTTGCCCATTGTGCATAGTTCGTGCCATTGAACTTGGTGATTGTGATCGTCGTCGAACTCATCTCGCACGATCCTAATCTTGTATCGCAATCGTCAGTTATCGTAGTCTCTCAGACTGTACGGGTGACGTCCAGCAGCCGCCGTCAGAAACACGGCGGAAATGCGGGGTAATCGCTTAGCTTGTGGAGACGCTTCTCCGTGACGATGTTGACCTCCACTCGACAAACGAAAATGGAAGTGCTGATCGTCGGTGCCCTTTTTAAACGCAAGGGCTCATAACCTGTTGTACGGTGGCGTGCGCTCGAGTAGTCGAGTGTGTGCGGGCGTATGCGAAGGTGTGTCTATTGTATCGTGTAACGAGACATGTCGCATCGACATAAGGTCGATCGATGACTAATGGTGCTAACTACAAAAGAGGCAAGTTACATCATAGTCCTTGGCATAGTGATATCCGTACTTCCAATCAGCTCAACAATCAATACTCAGTGTTCGAAACGGGCCGGGCCGGGCCGGCTTTGACTTCTTCAGGCCCGGCCCTCAGGCTTTAGAGAAGCCCGGCCGGCCGCCCTTAGCGTGGGCTTTGGAAGCAGAAGCCCGGCCGGCCGCAGGAAGCCCGTGGGCCGAGTTATGAGACATGACTGCCCTAAATTTGTTACAGAACGCTAATAATTGCGATTGTTTTCCACGCACCACAGAAAATAATGAAATATATCGTCGTCCAATGAAGTTTTTAACCTGTTTTTCATGTTTCAGATATGCAGGGTGGCCCACAGGCTTTGGTAAGGCCTGTGCGCTTTTGATTTAAAAGCCCAGCTAGCCCGGGCTTTGCTATTAGAGGGCCTGGCCCTCACAAAGCACGATAAAAAGCCCTCAGGCCGGCAGGGCCCGTTTTGCACACTGGTCTAAGCTACATAATGATATAGGCTGTATAGTAATACGACCACTCTTTTCACCTCAACCACTTATAATTGCTTCCATGTCACCCATTCAGCTCAAAACTGCTTCGTCTAACCCCTTTTCTGAAGAAAGCCCATACAGCCTGGGGGCTTTGACAAAGCCCCCGGGCTTTTAATTAAAAGGCCCGAGGCCTCGTGGGCTTTGAGATTGCCGGCCCGGCCCGGCCGCCTCAAAGCCCGCCTGAAAGCCCTCGGGCTGGCCGGGCCCATTTCGAACACTGTCAATACTTTATGCTCTGCTGCAACTTATTCATGACAAGTATAAATTCCCTAGTTGCTTGACAACGAGGGTCGCACAAAGTGGACAGTCATATTGATCCGATGCTAAGGATCCCTATGCTGACACTATCTTTATGAGAGCTATTACATTGAACAGTCGGGCGAGAGGAGTGCAGGTATTATCTCTTACTAGCACACGTAGTATGTAACGTCACGCGTGAAGAATATCATTTAGTGATGATAAGCTACTAAATGTTTAATGGACACAGTTCCTGCAGCGATTCAATACAGGACTCTCTTTCGGGACGGTAATACATCTTATCCTCTTATACATACCCTAGAGGCAAATCCGGGTATGATATCTTGTGGGTTGCTATTTCGTATAAGCATGGGTATGCTGTTGAAGAACTTATACTAGTTCTAGATCTCCAACCATGTGTTTGCATCATGTTTTTTGCTCGGCTCAATATCAAAAGTCCCCTTATTGCGCTCGTTCGAGCGTGTGCAATTCCGTTTTCTCTCAGAAATCTCGGATCCGTTCGCTGATGATCTGCCGGTACGGTATATTCAAGGCAAACGCTATATGTTCCCACGCTACCTTCACAATATACAATCACGATAGCCAAGCCCAGTATTTCTAAGCTGGTCGGCCAGCCAGCGGGCTTCTTAGATATCTGCAGGCCGGCAGCCGGGCCGCAGCCATCAGCGTTGACCAAGTTAGGACACCATTCCAAAAGCCTACGCTGCAACAAGCCTGCCGGCATTCAGATATCTAACGCTGCCCACAGATCCAGCCGGCCTAGCCCCAATTTTGTCAGAAGAATAATCTGTCTTTAGCCCGGGTAACGATGGGGATGGCTATGGTGCTGACAGTTGCAGAAGATGGCTAGCTTTATTGTGTATAGATGCCTTACTGCACAGTTAGTAAGAGTAAGCTTCTTCCCTAACCTGGTCGGCTTAATCGAATTACCCCAGGTTTGTAGTGTTCTAGCAAGGTTACATATTCGATGTTCACAAACTGGTACAGTTAGTGTAGCGGTTGGAACATGCATTCATTAGTACCTGGTCTCAGAGTTGATATGGAGTGCGGTCCCTCTAAAATTCCAAATTGCTGTATCGAGGGAAGGTGAAGATTGTCGGCGCAGTGCTGCCGTGGGGTGGGGCCGTCGCGTTGCTAGGATGGTTTCATTTGCAATGCGGCTGGTATTAATTTGGTGGCGAGTGGTTGCAGTTGGTTGTACGCTGCAGCAAGTTACTAATGGGTTTGAATCCCACCGGGGACATTAACTTTTGCATTCTCCTCGGCACAACAGCCAAGCTCCGTTCGGGGCTCATCCTTTTTGTTTGAGATTATGATCCGGTTGAGTTCGTTCAACATGTCAGGCTCGAGTTTGAAATTCGAGCTAACTCATCTCACGTCCATTACTTCCCTTGCTGTGCGGTATACAGTTATTTAAGGTCAGGGTTGATATTGCAATCCGGAGGGGATAACCATGTGCGCGCATACTGATATATATCACGATGATAGAGATAAGAGAAACCTCAAAGACTACATACAATTACGATATGTTTATAGGAGCATCAAGAAGTTAGAAGTGCAAGCGCACATATATATTTAACACTTGTTCACAATAGGAAACTCTCTGGTTAAATATCGCCTGACCAAGTTGTTCGTTCGACATTTCTTAAGGGAACTTGGCTGGTCGTGGTGATGAAGAGCGTGCTCGGACGTTCTTTGATATGTATAATGGTTTGACTCCAGAACAATAGTCACCTCAGTCCCAACCCATTGTCTCGCATCAGCCGGACAAGCAATCCTACCCAGGTCATGTAGCTACTACTCATTCCTCGTTTCGCCGTGTAGTGCAATGAAGCACTTGGATATGACACACGAATCTGGAGTGTAGGGATTTCTAAATTAGAGGCGAGATATTTTGAGGGAGATTTGAAAATCATTCCAGAGCACTCATTTCCTAATTCTATAAGCAGTGCACAGACAGCAGTTCGTGCGAAGTTAACCGCATTCAAATCTCACACTAAACTACACCTGATTTCGTCTTCACTATCCCAGTACGAATGGAGCCGAATCACGTGAAGGATTAGTGAGATAATAAACGCCTAATCGCGTTAACGTCGCCTTGCATCTAAATTGACAAATCCCCTACCTATACGACAAGTTCGCTCTCCTTCTCGCGACTACACAACCATCTCGGCGAATCTAACAGCGGAATCCTGGTATGTCCGGGGTGCGCTGACACGTTTCGCTACAACAGCTGCAACATCTGTCACGAGGCCTTGAAGTTCCTCAACTGCGCCAAATGTCCCAAGTGTCACCACTTCATCGCCCCATCCCAGTGACACCTGTCAATCTCCCAACCACCTCTTTCCAAGCGTACTCATCCACGAAGTCAACATACAGGCAACCAAACCGCTACACCAATCTACATGTGCAACGAGGACCACTTTTTCCCCTCGGTCCTTATCCCTTCTGTAAAATTGAATACTGATTCAATATCTCACTAGCATGCGATACGAGGTGCTGCATTCATACCGCTGATCGAATCTCGTACCGAAAATGCAAGAATAAGGGTCTGAATAAAACCCTGGTGGCGGCTGTGCCGAAGGAGATTTACCGAGAGCTGTGCAGACTCGAGGAGGCGGTATGAAAACTTGAAGAAAGACTATGCAACCATTTAGTACGGAAATGTGACACTTCTCGCTGTTGAACATTTGTACTCCAACTAACAAAAGCTCAGACGAGAAAGAACTGCTAGAATTGTTAGATCGTTACGTTTTGCATTTTGGAAATTTGGGATGTCATCCAATTCCTAGTTCTTTGTTTGTGCATCACATGTTTCAGATATTTTTGGGCACTGTTTGGAAAGATTTGAAGCTCGAAGTGGATCCTCCATTGTCTCGGTAACTATCTTTTGCTTTTACCTCCCAGCTGGGGCCTGTTCAAGCTGCAAGGCTCGAGCTTAACATTTGAGCTGGCTCGTCTCACCCCCATTCTACCCCTTGCAGTGCTGTATACTGCTATGCATGTATACATAATAGCACTGCTTGAGAGAGTTGGTATTGCAACGGGGAAGTTCAATGGTGTAAATCCGCTTAACCATTTGCCAGTGCGGTATCATCTTGGAAGGACATTACTAATTCTAAGAGTCAGCACAAATTATTATTGATCAGTTTGGATCTTTCTGTGGACCTAATTATCTCGTTAGTGCCTTCCGGTGCATATGATGTGATAATTCAGAGCCATAACGAGCACGAGAAGATTTCCGGAGAGATGGTGGATGAGATTAGGTAGCCGGTGGATACCATGTGTTAATGGAGATATTGCCGGTGGCCAGAATTATGCATGTGGTGGGCGCTCTGCAACTTCCCATTTTCACAACGTCCGATCACAAAAACTCCATAAATCATGAAACTCCACTCTCACTTACATAGCTAAGAGATAAATAGTACAGAAATATTCTGCTTAGCAGATTTCACAGTTCAATTGAATTTGAGGCTGGGACTCCAACAAAAAATCGGTTCTTGATTATCCCATCAAGATCGTTTGGTGCACTGTTTATTGGGCAGTCTTTTTCAGCTGCAGTCACAACAGCTTTGTGGGTGTGCTTGAGCACAGGTCTGGCTCATAATTAGCGACACATTTCCAGGGACTTTGACGTGTGAGGAGGTGACGGTGGTTGTGGTTACTTAGTTGACCGAGAGAACGAGTTCGAAAGCGAGGTATCAGGCACGGTTGCACAACACGCATACTTTGGCCACCAGCAATACTCAAATAGACACAGATCTTCTCATGCACTTTCGTACGACAGCCAAGCATTACGTAGCATGCAGGTGTGGGGTTGGCACTGTAGTGGTTAGGGTTAGTGGGGCTCATATTTGTACGTCTCTGATTGCACAGTTTGATGATCGTCTAGCCCCTACATAGCACTCTCAACCCAACGACACCTCAACCTTGCATTCAGCCTATTGTATACCCTCTGCACTCTCCTTCTCGCGTCAAAACGATCATGGGGAATAAGGACCCCAATACTGGAATCATGGTTTGTCCGAAGTGTGCCAACGCCAAACGTTACAGCAACTGCAATATCTGCGGCGAAGCGCTCCAGTTTATCATCAGCGCCGCGTGCACTGATTGTTACCAACCCGTAGTCCCACCACGCTGCGGCGGGTGTCCGGATTCAGCTATCTGCACCCTTTATCCGACTGCATCTATCCATGAGGACACACATACTGGTAGCCAAACAGCCACGCCCATCTACCAGTGCTGCAATGGCCACTCTTTTCCTCTGGGCCTCTGCCCTTTCTGCAAAGCTAGATACCGCTTTACCATCGCGCTCTCTTGCTCTAAAAAATGCTCTATCTATTCCGTGAATCAAATTTCTTGCAGCAGCTGCCCAACTAGGGACAAGATGATTGTCGCTGCGCCGGGGGAGCTGTACCGCGAGCTTCACAAACTTGAGAAAGCAGTTTTCAAGGATTGAAAAAGCACGGCGTGGTTTGAGATGAAAGGTGATACATTCCATCGTTGAGCCTTTCAATATATTGGCTGATGCAAACACAGACAAGGAAGGGTTGGGAATTGTTTGCCTGGTGTACTGTTGGGATTTAGATGTCAGATTTTAGTCCTATTTTGCGCTTCCATTGTTTGTTTCTAGTGGGTTTTTGGGGGTATTTTGTATCTCTGTTCATAATGCTCGGTATAGATTCTACCTCAATTAATAATATTCATGGGGCGATCTCTTTCTTGAATATACAGCCGGAATCGGAATCCTTCGGTTCTAGGCTGTGGAGCAGTTGCACAGTATGCTGCTCTTCATGTCTCATTTAGATAGTGTGTTGATCTTCTAGCTACATCTTTCAGATTAATAATCAGCCTAGATACTTTTCCTCGTGTGCCGGAGAGATTTTGAACCTACCCTATGACCTGAACCCTTTCACCCTTCCGGCTTAGCACTCTCAGTCTCATTTACTTCCTTCTCTCCTACCAGTCTCATCCATAGCCTGTCTTCACATTCACATCTTTCACCTACATTACTTATCTCTACACCTTTTAATTTCCCCGCAATGACCGACTCCGAGCTCGACCCTGAGCCAGACCCTGTTGAGCTTCTTCAAGGCTACGGAAAAGACCTGAATCTTCTGCGCACGCTCTTTGTCCACAACCCGGTTCTCCCGCACGGTTCTTTCGGCTAACTGAATACAGATTCACCTCGGCCGCCCTAATGACGATAACAACCGCCCGGCAAAAGATGACGGCATTCCTGTCACCTCCGATATCTGTACCGAATATCTCACGCCGGCATCATCAAGCCAGGCGCCACAGCCAACACAGATGTCCCTCGGCTGCCCAGATGCCAGCGACAGCTATCCAGTCACTGGCGATCCCCCCGCCAAGCAACGCATGCTTGCCCAGCCAACACAGGCACCACAACCAATACAGATGCGCCTCCGTCCCCGCTCGGATTCCGGCGGAGCCCTTCCCGTCGCCAGCGATCTCCCGGCGGAGCACCTTATGCCTCCTCCACCCCCGCCACCCCCAAAACTCGCCCCCATCAACCCAAGAAAACGCAAAGCCACATCCCCTCCTTACACAGACCCTATTACCTCTACCCCCGTACACTCTCGATCTCCTCCACTACATCTTCTGCCCCCCACCCCACTCTCCCCCTTACCTCCGCCTCATCAACGCTCGTACCCCGAGCAGCTCACAAGATACGAGAGGTTCTGTTTGAAGCGCAAGTTAATGATGTTGCAAATCCATTTGTTTAATGCGGAGAAACTGCGACAGGGTCAGCGTGCCGCTGAGCATAGGATTACTGAGAGGATTAATGCTAGGATTGCGGAGTATGAGAAACAGAGTGAGAGAGAGAAGAAACCTGAGAAAATACTTGGATGGAAAGTAGCGCAGTTTGAGCAGCAGTGGAGGGGGATGATGAATGCGGTTAAGGGGTTGGAGGAAGGAAAGGGGGTGAACGGTAGTGAGCATATGGGTAGTACGGAGGATGCGGATGGCGAGAACGTAGAGGGCTAAGGCAATGCAAGTGGAAGCCATACAAGCTCAGTAGTGCGGGAACGGTTCCGCGGTTTCGGAAGCAATCTGACTCCCGGAGATACATCTTTTATTTGTACAATAAGTAGCGTTGAATTCCCGAATCTCTGTTCCTTGTTCCCCCTCCCAGAACCCATTACCGAGGTTTCCGGATCAAACAAGATTGACCCCTACTCATTAAGGATTGCCAGCGGTTGACACTTGCACAGCTAAATTATTCATAGCTCCCTCGGTCGGCCAACGGATTACAGTATCTGTGACACCATATATTGATCCACGTTGGTTCTCAAGGCCCCTGTGAAGTTCTCTCATGCATATTGGACAGGGAATGTTGGTTTGTATCACCTTCCTGTACGTACAGTACCTGGTGTGGACTCAACCATTCATGAAGGGACCTGGTTCTGGGAAGTATGGAACCCCCACGAAGGATCTAACTTTAAAAAGTGTGCAGACTTTACCAAGAACATTCCGGCTTGAGAAGTAGCAGGCCAGCCGCAACCGCTGGCCAGTTTACGCAGTATCAGGTCTCCATTACCCTTGCCTGATACCTGGTTTTTCCTCGTCACAATTATGTGATACTCTTAATGTCTATCGGCTTTGTAAAAATATTGAGTGGCAGAACAACGACGAAACCGCAGCGGCCCTAGATACGACGCCTATGGTGTCGTCGGCCACATACAACCATGAAAACTCAATACTTTAGTTATTGGTATTAACTTTTTGAAGACGGACTGTATAGTACAGTCTGAATTGAAGTAGTTCACGCAGTTTAATTGCCGATATCAACTCAGCCATCATTCTTTCATTTGTCAGAAAGGCCAATCATCACACACGGAATCATAAATGAACTATTGTCTCTGTCACGTCTTTTGATTTGCTAGAGATACAGAGACATACATTAAAAAAAGTGCTCTTTGTTACCCATGATAAGCGTACACCTTTCAGCGCTATCAGCATGCTGTCACGGCTGCGGCCGGCGCTGCCAGACCTTCAGTTGCGAATAGATGTAAATATTATCCATGTACACCACTAATTACCCATGATGAGTGTAGTAACGGATAGAGGAGCAGAAATAAACGGATCTCCTTCTCAAACACTACAGCATCCGGAAGATTATCCTAGCACTGTCCACACGGCTCTAACGCCACATCGGCAATGAAATTGCACAAGCTGCCGATAATGATTGAAATGGTGTAACACGGTGTAACACGGTGTGACTTGAATAAAACCTAAAGGCTGACAGAAAGATATCCATTAAACTTATGGAAGCATATGCATACAACAGAATTGGTTATGCAGGTTTTTGTTTTTGTTTTAATCATACAGTATTCACTCTAATTAGAGTATGACAGGACCTTAATACCCCCTCCGCCTCCGGGCGAGCCGGCTAGATGGCGGAGCTCCCCCCCCGCTACCCTTCGTCCCCGTTGACAAATGAAAGATAAAATGAGAGAAAGACAGAAGGAAAGAAAGAAAGAAAGGTCTAACCCCGTTACCGCCCCCGCCGCTCCCGAGCCCTGAGCCCGCTCCCTACCGCTACTTCACTTTGGGCGGAAACTTCCCGACTTCAGTGGCCGCCAGGAAGTCCATCACCGCTTGGTCGCACTCTTCTATGGAAAACAGCTCAGAGACCTGCACATGTCGGCATCTGCCCGCTTTCCAGCCCGTCGCCTTCCCCACCGCCTTCCACAGTTCTTTCTGGTGATCTCTCCACCGGCTGCAGTGGCGGAAGAGGTGCTCCCGCGTCTGGGACACTGTCCCTCCACACCACCAGCACTTGTCGTCATCTCGGTGGCCGAACCGTTTCAGGTAAACTCCAGTGGGCGCGTGCCCGGACTTCAGTCGGTAGAACCTAGCGGCCAGCGACTTTACGCTTGTCATCGGGATAGGTCTCTTGGTCCCTGCCTTGCCCTTGAGTCTGTAGCCGAAGTGCTTGCTGCACCTGTCGGCCTCCCACTTCGCTTGGTTATGCAGGTCAGTCTAGCCTAGTACAACATCTTTGCCGAGAAACTGACATGTGTACATCCAGAGAACCTTCAAATTATGAATGGTACATTGAACTTAATCACCGATATAACACTCTCCATTTATGAAGAACCAGACTTTGAAAATTCTATTTAACATCAGTGTTCCGACTCAATATTCAAGTGGGATACCTCTCCACCTGACCGGTGTCAAAGCTTGGCACTCGACGTTCAACCCGCAACAAACCAAACAACATCCTCACCTCATCCTCACAAGCAACATGCCGTCCAATGTACCCTCAGAAGCAAAAGAAATGACCCGCAAGAACGACAGCACTCCTACTTCGCTCTCATCCCCGCAAGCCTCCGCCTCAAAATCCCCAGGCTCAAAACCACCACCCTTGGTATCCACCGCCTTGAAACCATCCGCCTCGAAACCCCTCCCAAAGCCTGAGACGTTCGAGCAGGCATGGATGACTCTCGCCCCCTCCCTCGAATCGGTACGTCCTGCCTCCTCTCCACCTTACCGCTACTAACTCTTCCAGAACGACGCCCTCCACTCACAGCTCATTATCGACCGCCCACGTTTCCAGCCCATCTCCTCCCCGGTCACAGAGTCACCTCTAACCGAGAAAGCTGTCGACTACCATGGTGAGCTGGTTAGCTGCCTCCCTCCCTCCCCTTCCTCCGAGAGATTGGAAGTTGATTTGACGGTGGATAGATACGCGTAACCCCCGAGGAGGCTGAACTGCGCGCAAGGTATGATAGGTGGCTTCAAGATTGGGAAGAGATGAGCCAGGAGGATGATCCGGTTAGTCGATACCAGAGGGAGAGGATTTGGGAGGAGTGGAGGGCATTGGAGAGGGAGAGGGAGGAGTTTTATGGAAGGAGGAAGAGGTGATGGGTTGGGGTGCAGAGGGGAGATGCATTGTGAGGGTGTTGTTGTTTAATCATACTGTATTCACTCTTACTAGAGTATGACAGGACCTAAATAACCCCCTCCGCCTCCGGGCGAGCCGGCTAGATGGCGGAGCTCCCCCCCCGCTACCCTTCATCCCCGCTGACAAACGAAAGTTAAGAGATGGACCAGAGAAGAAACGACACGAAAAGAAAAGAAAGGAAAGAAGAGAACGTATATAACTCCACTGCCGCCTCCCCCCGCACCTGAGTGAGCCTCTACGCCCGCTCCATACCGCCATTCATTTGGGCGGGAAATTCCCGACTTCAGTAGCCGCCAGGAAGTCCATCACCGCTTGGTCGCATTCTTCCATGGTAAACAGCTCAGAGATCTGCACATGTCGGCATCTGCCTGCTTTCCAGCCTGTAACTTTCCCCACCGCTTTCCAGAGCACTTTCTGCTGGTCTCTCCACCGGCTGCAGTGGCGGAAGACGTGCTCCCGCGTCTGGGCCGCTGTCCCTTCGCACCACCAGCCTTTATCGTCCTCTCGGTGGCCGAACCGTTTTAGGTAGACTCCAGTCGGTGCATGCCCGGACTTTAATCGGTAGAACCTGGTAGCCAGCGACTTCACGCTTGTCTTCGGAACAGGTCTCTTGGTCCCCGTCTTGCCCTTGAGTCTGTAGCCGAAGTGCTTGCTGCACTTGTCGGCCTCCCACTATTGTGAGGGTGTTTGGGCGCTGACTTTTGCTTCGGAATTGACTTTAGCTGGGCAACGCTCAGTAATTCCCTGAACCACTCTGTATACATATTCTGTTGGAACCGTCAACTATTCATGCTCAATCACTCGCTAGTGATTTCCATTCATAACGGGTCACTCTACTACTACTGAATAACATCCGTTTTAATGTATGGTATGTCCACTAAGCTTCTTAAAAGTTTGCTCCATACTACTCTCGACATCTGCAGCTAACTTGGAAGCTGTTTCATACATTTGCAAAATTCTTGCAACATGCGGTTGAATTTTCACCACACCACTATACCCCTCGTTCTCCGCCTCTTCCCGCTGCCGGCGGTGCGCTTGACCTGATCTGAAATCTCGCATTTTGACGCCTGTCAAACTGATGAGGGGCTCGGTTCCATGGATTCGGGGCTAGGGTTACTTGCCTGCGACAATCCCCCCCAGTTGAGCAAAAAACACCCTTCCACCTCGTCCTCAACCCTCCCTTAGAGTCCTGCACACTTCTAGATGTTCTACTATCAACATCCACGTTCAAACGCGGCTGATGATGCGGGATTGAAGCCGAACGTGTTACTAAACAAGGAGTGCCACGTCACAGGCTTGGCAACAGCGCTGCCGACCGCGAACTTTTAAAACATCACTCACCTCCCATCTCCCCTCCGTTCTCTAGTCCTACAACGTTGTATCAAGCATCGCATAGTAAGCTCTTTCCGTTATTCTGTGCCGCGCAAAACTAACGCACGCCAGATATGCAGTCTACCACCCCCCCGCCTCCCGCCGCAGATGCGACACCCCCAAATAACGACACCTCGAGCTCCCCAATATCTACCCCTGCGTCTTCGCAAACTCCAACCGCGAGTAAACCGCCCCTGGAACCAGTGTGGCGCATCCAGGCCCCGACTACCCCCGATGTCGATGCGAAAGCTAGGAAGAGAAGGTTGAACGCCGAGGCGGCGAGAAGGAGTAGGCAGAGGAAGGAGGAGAGTGTGAAGGCGCTTGAACAAGCGCTGGAAAGCGTTACGAAGGAAAGAAATGCGCTTAAAATGGAGGTCGAGTGCCAGAAGCAACAGGTCGAGCTGTACAAGGAGGCGGCGGAGAAATGGAAGGAGGTTGCGGAAATGAAGAAAACGACATAGCAGTAGGTGGTGGAATGAATATAGGAAGGAGGAAGGCGTGCTGTGGTCTGTCTAAGGTTCATATGGAGGAGCGTTTTTAGTGTAGAGAATTAACGTAGTCAGTCATCTCACTAACCCTATCTACGGCTACGATGTGACTAGCTGTCTTTTCTACCATTATATTTTCCGAGTTTTAATATTGGGCTGTCTGTCTTAATTCCTCACGCTCTGCGCTTTTCCTCAGCAACGTTTAACCCCAGAATGTGATCGTAAAAACCGTGTGCTGGCACAACTCAAGACACGGTCAAAAAAGTTGACTAACAACCTGCTATTTTCTTTTTGCCAGCTCCAACCAAATCAAATCTATCCACAAAGCAAACTTGGTGACGTTTCAATTGGCGACTGGGAGTCGTTTCAGATGGCTACTGCAGGAGTTGTTGGTTAAAGACTGCGCGGAAACTAATTGGTCCAGAAAGCCCGCCAAACTCCCTTCCTGGTATTTCATCGTTATAATCATGTACACGATATACAACAGCACCCGCCAATCGCAGCTGAACGAATGTTAGGGCACATCATCATGTATGATCACTCGACAGGTATATCCGGCATGACCCCTCACTCGGTATCAATACATTGATATGGGAATAAATGTAAACTCTAGCTTGGTATATATGACTAAAATATATGTTTCTCCATCTAGCCGAGTATCTCCTGCAATAAAGCGTTTTATCACATCTACCTTCATCGCTTAACACACTCTCAGCACGTGACCAACACCCTGCACCTCACTGTTCACCACTTCCCACCGCAATGCCACCACCCCCGCCTAAGCCGCTCTTGCAAAACCTAATCCCCACCCTCCTCTCCGCAGACGCAAGCATCTACCCCTCCCCTCTTACCCTCCGGCAACTATCATCATGGATCACCGCCGCGCCCTCCTTCTCTCTACAATACCTCACACCCGACGGTGAACTCTCTGGCGTCATCGTCGCCCTCCCACTCGTACTCCACCACTGGATCCGCCTCATTAATGGCGAGATACGCGAGTGGGATGTCACGCCTGAAATGTTTGGCGACGGAGGGGGGCTGCATGTGTGGCATGTTGAACGGTACCCAGCGTGGAAGAGGGAGTGGGGACGGTTTGCGGAGGTGATAGAAAGGGATCTGGGGTTGAAGGAGAGGAGCTGGAGTGCTCTGTGTGTGACTGAGGAGGGGAGGGGGATGTTTCAACGCTTAGGCGGGAAGGAGGGGGTGTATAAGGGGCAGGTTGTGGTGGGTGGGAGGGTGTTGGAGAGGGAGGGTTGGGATGGTGAGGGTGAAGCGCTGGCCATGGGGAAGATGATTGTTAAGCAGTGAGAAAGTGTTTGGCGTTGGGGGCTTGGGATGCGGATGAATATTATTCTACTCGGCGGGAGCTTGTTCAACACGGCAGAATTAGCCCACATGAACGGTGGGAGTTCATAGCAGAGACAGGTGTATGATACTCAATGCTCACACAAACGCCCAAGGAGTGCTCCAGATATGTGCGCAGAAGAGCGTGCCATGTGCTGTGAAACTTGGGAGATGAAATGAAGTGTCCCGAAGCCCAAGAAAATGTCGTCCTCGCTATTCATTGTGACCTTCTTATGTTCAAGGTTCCACGATGGCCTCAAGCTTCCACGATGGCTGTTGTGGGCTACAGATCTCGTGAAAAAAATGGACTTCTCGCCTTTTTGTTGCTATTGAATGTCACCGTATATCACTCTTAGCATCGCTGTTTCACACTTGTTGGTAGTGTTCGATATTATCTCCGACGTCCAGATTGAGTTTAACCCGAAATTGTGGAGCTTGTGAGTTTGAGCGAGGTGTACCGCTGCAATCGAAATGGTTATATCTGGAGTAGATATTGAGAGTAAAGAGAGAAGTGCAGTAGTATGATTATGAGGGATTGGAGAGGTAATCGCGGAAAGAAAGAAACGATGGAGCCGGGCAAGATGGACTCGATACCCGCGAGTCTTGACCGCCGTCATCCAGAAAACTATTGGTAAATTGAAGAGGGTTAAGGCTCGAGAAAGGAAAATACTGAGTATTTGGAATTTAGCCGGAAATTTGGGCCCAGCACGATCAAATAACAATTCTGTTAGAAAAATCTGCATCCTCACATAAACTATACCGTGAAGTCCCACCCCTTTAGTTATCAGAATATTATATAAAGACTAAATACACTGCTTAGATATCTGGAACTTTTGCATACAATAAACTAGTGATGCGTGAACCAATAAAGATCTGCGACTTCAGTACAATGGACAGAATCTACCATTTATACGAGCTCATAAGGGTGCGTTATCCGACTTATATCTACCCAAGGGATTGGAATGAGTGATTGGATCGCGTACTGGCCACCAGCTCAAGAAAGCCGCCCCAATCATCACCTATGGCACCACATACGCCGCCCAGTATCCATCTCATTAGGTTAGAATATGCGCAATAGAGTTAGTACACCCAGCAACCAATTTTGCATTACCGATACGTTGCTTAGAAAGTTTTTTTCAATTCACTCGTCCAAGTTTCTAACAACGATTTTGAGGTTGAAAACATTTAACGAAGAGCTGTTGCAATCAAACCAATTCCGAGCAATCCGCCCACCACAGCTCCGGCAATCACTCCAGTGCTAGGCGTTTTTGCTCCTTCTCCACAATTACTACCTCCCCTCCCCTCAGGCGCTGTCGGCCCTGGCGCTGACGTGGGTATGATATTGGTTGCATCCGCAGTTGTACTAGGTCCGATCGTCGTTACCGGACGCGCTCCGGAAGAGACCGTATACAACTTGTTATATTCTGAATATTCTGCTTGATGGAGTACGGTTCGTTTCTTAGTAGGTTCTCAAACTTTGAGATGCTGACGTTTGTGGTTGTGGCGCATTGTTCCAGGTCATTATTACAGCACCATACTGGAACTCGAGCAACGATATTAGCGGTGAACCTCAGTGATTTAATTGGCTACTAACTCGGTACACTTTTATTGCATTTAAGCTAATTTAGAGAATCCCCTATTAAGCATAACCCAGAATAGCCCCAGCAGCCCTCAGTATTCAGCACAAATCATCCCGGTGAAGCCGTTGTGTAAGCAGACCCCCCCCTTCCCCCAAGGGATCGTTTCGCCTATAAAAACCCGATTAATAGCTGTTTGAAAAGTGTTGAGATAATTGTGCTTACAGTAAACCTGCTCGTTGCACTCAGTTACTCCATTATGTCGCACTCAGAACTCGAGCTGCTGCGAGATCACAACAGATGCTAAGAACCTAATAATATACAAGGAAGCAAAACACTTTCGTAATAGTATGGCATATATCTTCTAACACATACAGATGAATTCTTCGTATGGAAATTCGATGGTTATGTGAAGAGGAACAGCTCCCTTCCGCCATGGGTGGTTATCTCTCTGTTTAGGAATTTGCATAACATTATACAGATCATATTGACGGACAGTCCCAGTAGTATTGCTTTTAGTCTCTTTATCCCTTTGCCGGTAACCGGGTTTGGGCCCACAGATGGACCAGCTTTTAAAATACACATCACACAACCACAATCCAGCCAAATGCCTCCAGAATAAATAGAAATACTCTACATATGGTGAAATTCATGAAAACAATTTCATTTGGGTGTGAAACATAAAGCCTCATTGCAGTCCTCACACTTTATGCTGGTTTTCATGCCTTCTCCACTACCACCCTGACTTCGTCTCCACCTGCAAAGGAAACAATCTACTCTACTCTCCATCCAAAGTGGGGAATGAATTCCTGGTACCTTTTGGCAGAGGGGCAGGGAGGTTTGCTAGGTAACTAGCCTGGTTGGCAGTGGGGGCAAGCCAGATTGTGTGGCGGGAGCTGACCGAGTGATTTTCTGTGAAGCCAGAATGTGTGTGGAACGTTTCATTATTGATGGACTTCCAGCTTCCGGAAGGTCACACAAAATGCAGAGACATAAGTCAAAGTGATGTGCTGTACGCTCTTTGTTTACAGGCAGATCTCGATACATTATAAGGCTGTTCATAAGTGCTGTCTCCAGAATCCAACAGAAAAGTGGATACCAATTGCATCTGGATTTTTGCTGTGTATCACAATAAGTTCGATACTGGTCATCTACATCCACTCCAACCTTGTGCTGGTTGTAGGCATCAACAATAGCAGGTATATCAAGCTCTTTCTGGTGTACTCCAGGAAGAAATGAGGAATTTGCTCCACTTGCATTGGAACTCTTGTTGCCTGGACGCTTTCTCATTCTCAGTACCAGTGAATCCTCACCACTTAGAGGGTGGATTGTAGACATCATGGTAACAGGAGAACTGTTCATCTATAGCAGGGTTGCAAGCCCATCATTAACAGCTCCACTTCAAAAATAATATGATGGTAATTTGGCATTCTTCCCAACCTTTAGCTCCTGGGGAAATCCTTGAAACTGCTGTCTGCATGTGCCACATGCTCCTATCCCCATCTGATGAAGCTCCGCCAGTAGTGGATGTGTTGTGAAGAAGTTGTCCCTGTATACATTGAAGGAGAGCATTTGATGCCTCTGGAGTAAATGTCTGATCAAGTGGTGAACCATCTTTCCAGTATCTGCAAGCTGTAACTTATGAGATTCTACATCAACAGGATCCCCTCCAACTGCATTCGATCATTGGTGGAACTCCCAGACATTCCCCTTCTCTGCCACACAGAAAAACTTATATTCTTTACTACTTGGCTTGTTTGGCATCTTTGTAATGTGAATTGACCTGCCTGTGAATAGAATCATGGGTTCATCAATAGTAATATTGCTGCCAAGTACTCAGTACTGCTGCGAGAAAAACCCCAGCTGCTTCAGTTCAATATTTACCTTTGAATGCCAAGAAGGAAGGCCTTCAGGGGTTTGAGTAGGGGAATTGTATGGCGAAACATGAAAGAAGTGGTGGATTTCCTGAAAGCGAGTCTTGCCAAGGTAGGCAGCTTTTGCTAATCCATCCTTGGGTAGTGTTACCAATGGGTCAGGGTAACCAGCCAGTGGTGCAGCTTCGGACTGCAGAAACAGGTCGGTTGGGTTCCAGACCGGTCCGAAATTACAACCCTTTGCTTTGTAGTGGGCCAAACCCGTATCCATACCCGTTAACCCACGTGATTTGGTGGGATAAGCTAAACCCATCGGTTCTAATCTCCGGTTCCGAATTTCGGGTTGTCTATATATAGTTGCATTCAGATATCCTACTGTTAATCGCAAAAGATAGATGTTGTACATTGTTGTCATTTCTGAACTTATTAGCAGTCTGTAGAATGGCAACAATGGGAGCAACGCTCCCTACCCCATCCTGAAACTGAGCGTCAACGGAGCATTAATGATTTCTGGTGCTGCATTCTGCGTAATCTGAGAGGCAACAAGTTACTGATAGTCATCAAAGTAGTATTGACCACCTCTATGAATAAAAAAGAACGTAACATGCCCCCTGCCCCATCTTGCAAATGGGTTTCAACAGAGCATCAACAATTTCTGGACTTGCATCATGGTTAATAAAAGTGTGATGAGACCAGTATTATCTTTAAACGAAGTTTTAACTGTTTTTGAAGGCTTAAACGCCCACCACACTGTATGTTGCAGCTTTGGAAAAGAAATAAGTTGTTACTGTCTGGGAGGCCATCGCGGGAATATACCTTGCCTATCTGCCGATAGAAGCTGCCAAATCACTGATTATAGATGCTTATGATCTAGTGCAACTTATATTACCAATGATGCAAGACCAAAAATCATTGACACTTTATTGTCACTCATTTTCATGATGCGGCAAGGAGTATGCCGCTATTGCTTTGGGCTATAGAGGTGGCCAATACTCCATTTATGACAGTCTGCAACCATTCACAACTCAGATTACCAAAAATGTAAAACCAAAAAAAGTTCATGCTCAGTTGATGCTCATTTTCATGATGGGGCAGAGAGCATTTGGCTTTCCCTTTGTCCTACAAAGGCGGCCAATACTCCATTTATGACAGCCTGCAACCATTCACAACTTTGATTACCAATGAAGTAAAAACAAAAATTGTATTGACACTCATTTTTAATGTATTGTCTAGTCAAAATCTGCTGACAACATTCATTGTATTTATAATTATTTCAGCTCAGTAGCAGCCGTTCAGACTGAATAAGCAAGGGCCCCATGGCGAAGTTAGGCCCAGTATTATTCTTGCATGGGTGGCTCTCGATATATTCAAATTTATATTTCTCGCTGAATTGGGCATTTTTCCACCTATATTACAGTTTAGGAATAAATATTTACATGCGACTTCTCATTATTCTCCCAAAATATTTCTCTAACTGAATTTCTCGGTCAAGCTACATATAGCTCCAGGTGAAGAATCATTGACCCATGCTGTCCTACATTTTCGTATTTCCCTTATTACTTCTTATTTCCATTGCACTGACTGTCATGATCAACTTTGAAGCCTTGTTCTTTGACCTCAGTGATGGCCGAATCAATCCAGGAACATCTAGTGTAGCACTCACCTCTCGCTGCGCTGGGGTTTGTGGATCGTTGATGCCATTTTCTTGCTCTAAATTAGATTCATCGTCTGTCTCCAAGTCCTCTTTGCTCACATTTGGGTTATCCAAGTCACCATTCCAGTCAAGCCAATTTTCAATATCAGAAATGCTTTTGGGTGCCCTATCCTAATTACTTTCCAGCGAATGTTGGTCAATTTTCTTTATTCAGTATGCATTTAATATTTCAGTTCGTCCTCCCAGCAGGTTCTTTATAGACCAAGCTAGTGGCTGAGGTGATCTTTCCGACAATTTAAATGCAGCTGCACCATCATGTTGAGAGGTTGTCCAGGCTGCATTAATAATTTCTTCAGTATTTGAAATGTATCCTATGGCAGTCATCTGTTTGTTTTGAGTGTGTGATTGCCCCTGGGTACCACGGAGTGTTTGGCTGTGCTGCTACATCTCCACAAAGTCATGGACCTTTGCCATTCTGTGCAATTTCCTTTCCTCTGCTGCTCTCTTCAGTTCTATGTCGTTCTCAGGTTCGGTCGTATCCAATACAGGATCATCGCCTGCCTATATCCCATTATTAGCTTGTGCATACTGGCTTGCAACGACTTTCTCGGGAAGGGTCCCGTCTGTTGTTTTCGACCGCCTGCATCACATAACGTTTCACCCAAGGGAAAACTTGGCGTCCACTCCGACAGCATGTGGTATGATAGAAATTATATCACTTGTGATATTGGAGAGATCGGCGTAGTTTGAGTGTGTTTTCTTTTGCTGGTACCACCTGTCGGTAATATCAGGCAACCAAAATGTACAGCTAATGTCACTGGGGTCGGAGTGGTAGTCATCACGATTTGGATCAACTTGCCCCCAGGTCATTGGCGATTCACACTGTGAATTCAAATCGAGCCTTGCGGCTGTCAATAAGTGTGCTGCGCAATCCCTGTTTCCAAGTGTCATTTCAGCCACATTTGTAGGCGTTAAGTATTCATCATCATAGCAGCACAAATTGTATGGATCAAAAGAAGATTGACCACATCCGAAAGCCGGTGTGGAGGTCAAGGGGTTGTTGTTCGCAACTCTGCTCGGTTTATTGACTAATAGTCGCCGGTGATTGGCACAGTCTTCATTCTCCTCATACTTCAGAAATGCCTCCTGATATTGTGGGCTATACAAAGTATCGTCATCAGGATTGATATCTATTCCCTTGTCCCACTTGCTACACCATCGCAGCATCCGAAAAGAATCAATGATATCTGCTGAGATGAGAGCCCCACCAGTTGTTGGAGTTCCTACTGAATAATACTTGCACAGCTTCGGTCGCAAAAACTTCACGTCGAAGTATAAGTCCTTCTCCCATTGGGTCTTCTTCTTAGCCAAAGCTCACATAATGCAGTCCATATGATTGAACATGTCATTGTATTCAGTGATGACGTGATGCAGAGTTACCTTATGCCTTTTCGACATTCACTGGTCCAGTATCGGAATGGGCTTAGAACTGCCATGACATACTGGACGATGGTCCATTCATCTTTTATTGTGAAGTGTGTTCGGGATTCACTGTATTGTGGATTCTTGAGCCACTTGTGCGTAACTCCTCGTAATCGGTAGCCTCGCTCAAGAAACTCTACTGTCGAATTCCACACTGTTGTCACATCCATAATAGATAGTATGGTGGTGCATACTTTCGGTTTTTGACAGTCATTCAACTTCTTTTGATGACCAGGTGTCAGCGTAATCAATGCCGCAAGCATTTGCTGCTCTACAAAAGTCAGTTTCAGTAGTTTCCAAAATTCTTCAAAAACATACTTTCTCAAGTATCTTTGCTATAACTGGCGTCATGGCCGACACCTTGTTGACTCTCGCATTGCCATCGTTTCGAAGTCCTTGATTCTTCCCAATGTCTCTGCTTTGATGCTTTCCAAATTGTTGATGGTGCTAATGGGCTTCCCATGACTTGGTACGGCCTTTTACCCCATAACTGCTCATGAGTGTACCTGAAGCAAGCTGAATGACGTGCGCCATACATGGTATGTAGTTTCGCAAAGCAGGTGATTCGATTCCAGAGGCCTCAAGTGCTGAATGTAGTTCCCTGGTCATCGAGTAATTTGATGAAGCATTATCAGTGGTTATTCCACGTACACGGCCGTCGGTAAGCTCAAAACAGTCAAGAACTTCTTTCAAATGTAGGGCTAGCCTTGCCCCAGTATGTTGACCCTTGACCTATTATCCTCAGATAGCTTTGGTAATAGGAAGAGAAGTGGTAATCAACCTCATTGAATACAAGTTGCACTTCACGCCATGCCGAATTTCACTCCATATAGTAAACAATGACCCACGTTCTGGCCAATGTATTTGTTGATGTCCACCCATCTACAGGTATGCTCACTTTATTTCTTGTTGGCAATTGCTTATTAATTGCATTCACTTGGAGCTAATATTCCCTCTGGCAAATGTTGCTAACAGTGCTGGCGGACGGTGGCACAAGATCGCTGCGAAGTGCGTTATATAACCGTTGGAGCTTGAGGTATGATATAGCACTCCATGGAATGTGAGCCGAAACAAATCCTAACATGAGGTAGCGATTCCAGGTGTCTGGGTGGAATTCAGCAGTTTCAAAGTCCTTATCAGCCAGTATAGAATATATTGTCTGCCATCACAGTAAATATAGCTAAGGTCTAGAGGTCAAATAACAATTTCAATTGGAACCTTACAATTGTAATTCCTCAACTTCCATGTCTCTTTAGTATAGCCAAAGCTGTTTCATCGACCGTTGACTTAGTCAATTCAGATACATCTGACTCTGTTAATTTGTTTAACTTTGCAATGTGCGCTTTTACTAGCATGTGTTTCCCCATTGAGCTGGTACTATGTTCTGATGGATAGCAAAGAACTTGATGACAAACGATACATAGGATGCCAGGGCTACCGGTCTACTCAATTCAGCAGTGCAAATAGAATCACCACGAAGGGGCATGTCTAGAATTATTTGACTCAATTGAAAGCTTCGAGAGCACATTCATAGAAGCCCACCAAGCATCAAATATGATTTGCAGGGTAAAGTTGTTCAAATCACGAATAAATACATATTCATTTTTGGAAGACATGATAACATCTCGAAATGAGGTGTTTATAGATTTTGAATCAGACATGGCGTTAGGAATTTGATCACTGTGTAATTCCAATTGAGTGAAAGTCAACAGCTATGATATCGTAAAGTAAGCTGCTGGTTCTCATATATTGACTCTAGAGCTACCAGCAAGAAACAAGTGAAACCTGTGAGACATCGCGATGGACGTTTATTATTAGAAGGTGGTAGTGATATCGTTACTAACATGTTTGCCTATGATGGCTGCCAATACAATGATTATGGTGTGATACAGTTGCACAGACCCTTGATTGTCGAAGATGCAAGACCAAACATCGTTGACACTTCGTTGACGCGTATTTTTAAGTGGTGATAACGATATGCGTACTACCATTTTTGCCCATAATGGTCGCCACTGTGTTGGTTATGCTATATAGTCTTTGCACAGCCCTTGCATCAGCTAGAATGCAAGACCAATAATCATTGACACTCGGTTGATGCTCAATTTTGGAAGGTGGTAGCGATAACCTTTGCATCATTATTGCTGATGGAGGCAGCCAATATGACCATTATGTGACTATTTCGCTGAATAGCCCTGGGATTAACCATGTTGCAAGTTTGAAAATCGTTGACGTTCCATTGACACTCATTTTCATGATGCGGCAACGAGTCTGTCGCTTACCTTTTCAGCAAAAAGAACGCCCAATAGTTTATCTTTGGCAATATGGGACGATGGAGGATATATGATTGCTGAAAGGGTAAGACTAAAAATCTTTGACGCTCCATTACAGCTTACATTGAACACATTCTAACCGCCATTTTATGTTCAATATCTGTCTGATATGAATCAAATAATAATTGTTCACAACCAATGAACCATTTCTAAGTATGGTCATTTGCATCCAGAACCTATGTGTCCTTTCAATGTCAGATCCACCACCATACATGGTATCTGTGTGATGGATGACGTAGCCAGCACGCATTCCCATGCTTTCAGCTGGCAAATCACCCTAGGTTGATTTTTAAGCTAATTTTTGATTTATATAGCCTGACTTCATCACCTGTCCTGATTCAGCTCTTTTTCCTCGATTTCCATAATGTACCATATGCAATTGCTAAATGTCAACCATGTGCACCAGGTCGGAGTGGAGAGTAATGAAATTGAACGCATGGATGAATGCAGCATGATGGTCATCATACAGAGAGATTAGTATCACGCACTGACCTTTCCTTCTATGACTTGTATGACATCACTGACTTAAATTGTATTAGTCAATTTCATCACCAATTTAGTTTGTGCTTTCCCACTGAACAGTAACCTTGAAGGTGCTATGGAGTTTATGGGTCATCTCGCAGCTAAATTTGGACACTGGAACTTTCGCATGGTATGTTCCACCCTTGCACATGTGCAGACAGATTTTCATGTCTCATAGTTTGGTTACCGAAATCAAGTCAAAGCTGACACTTAGCAAAATAGGTTGAAGAATTGCTTTTTGCCTTCATATGACATCAAAAATGGTAATTTCCATATCTTTTTTAGCGGCAACACATTCATCGTCACTATTTCTTCGTCCAAATCCGATTTCTATCTGGTAATTAGCCAGAGTGGATAATACAGGGGTAAGGCCTTACAGATTCAACAGGGATCGCTTTTTTAATTGGTGAGGAATGGGGCTATGCGTCAGGCAGAAATTACACTATGCATTCATTTGACTGCAGTCTCTCAGAACCTAGCCTCATATAACTGGTTTCTGGTGGAGACGTCCCATGCTGCATTTGCAATATTCCGGGGAAGATATCAAGAGACTCTATAAGTTCACCAAACGTTGTTGGTGTAGGTGTTGCTGCGTCGTCGGCCGTATGCGGTTTGACGACTGCCAGAATATTCAATTAGGTTGTAACGTACTTCTTATCCCAGGCATGGAAGTAGACAACCACGTCCCCACTTCCCTATTGTGTCAATTTGTCGAGCTTCATCTGTTTCTGCCGAAATCTCTCCACGCGCTGCTGTACTGTTTTCGAGATTGTGCCTATCGCCCAGCTGGGTTCATCATCTTTGCTCACCTTGCCCTGCACTGTATCTTCATCATCCGTACTTGCAAGATTGCTTAGACTGTCTCTAATATCATCCAACATCTCCTCCAATGTTTGTCCAGGCTCCCTGTATGTCAATTCCCCACTTTCAGCACTTCTCATCTCTTCCTGCTCCTGCTTAATTGCTGTCGCTGCATCCTCAACTCGCTTGATTGCCACAGCGGTTTCTCTGACCAGATAAACATCTATGCATTTCTCATTCTCTTTGTTATTCGAAAAAGTTGTTTCTCGTCTTCTCTCTGCGGCAGGCATCTTTTTTGGTCACAAGCTGCGCAATGCACCTAGGGCTCGGACTCATTCAGCTTCAAAGCTGCTCTTGCCTTCATGCGCTTAATGATGTCATTGTGTGGATTGATTGGTCGATTTGCCGTACTTGCCAGCTGGAAGTGGTGAAATGTCCTTTTGCGCAGCATTGACCGTTGTAGTTTGTATTAACTGTGTTGTTGGGTGAGTTGTTGAATGTTGCAAGATAAGGATGATATGGAGGCAAGCTGCGTCTTTTATGTCAAGGTTGGTACATTTGATCAACTTGAGTAAGCAAAATCAACGTTTTGACCGCCACTAACATGGGAATAGTTATGCTAACAATACAGTATGACTCGATTTTAAGCGTCAGTTTCTTATACGATGGTTGAGATTGGTTCAGACAAAGATAACAAGATGTCCTTTCCCGCAACGTATATCCTGTTTATATCAGACAATCGTGAGATTCCGGCCCTTATAAACCTCTATTAATCATTGTAAATAATCAAACAACATGGGATAGACTTATTGCAAATCGTGGAACGGCGAGAAACCCCTGCAATCTGCAATCAAACGCAGCATGATGTAACTTGAGTAAAACCTGCAACATGTCTGTTACTTATTTCATTTTGACTTGTAGCGAAGTATATATTCCTCAGGACTTCCCACTTCTTTTTGTTATCATCTTCCTCTCCTATTCTACACCAGCAACTTATGGCTACCCAAATGCCTCAGCCAGGTGAAAACGGCACAGAACCAGGAGGATCAACAGGCATTATACCCAATACGTCACTCTCGGGTACACAGCAAGAATGCAGACACCAGTTAGTCCACCACAATCTTGCCAATGTGGCCACCAAAAATATGACCCAAGATGCACATTGAAAAATCGTTCATAAAACTAGATGCAGCAAGAATAAGAAGCAGGACGCAACTGGATGTGGATATATTCATATCAAGGTAAATGATGATCAACTAACCATGTAATATACAGCGGGAATTCATAAGCAGCCTGTGACCAATTCATCTCTGCCTGTAACGGAAAACATCCTTGGCCTACCAAGGCATCTGTCCACACAGTCTGCGAAATCGACCATCACAAGGTTCTCAGCTCTGGGATTTTCACGGACCTATTTCTTGATAAGCGTACCTGGGAGTGAACAAATCAGACTATAATTATCTTAGGGGAGGCTACGGAAGCGTATATGGTGAAGGTTATTGCCGAATTTCATTACTAGATGCTGCAACTAATTCCTTGTAGGTTTTCAACATGTCTGCAACAATGGCAAGGCAAGGAGGTCGGGTACAGCTTGAACAGTCCGACATGGGTCTTGCACTGGGTATGGCCATAATGGCCAAAGGCAGGTTTTCGAGTGCCACTATAGAGGAAATACATTATCTGATGAAGAATCCTCAGGCTGAAGTCAGAGAAGAGAAGATGTTGGGTGTTGAGTGTCCTTGGCATCAAAAGGTGAAGGCTGTGATGGAATGACACCTGCCTATGATTCATCAGAACCACACAGACGGCTGTCTTCCTTCCAACAATGCCACTCGGAGGAATCTCCAGACATGATGGAAGTGCCAAGGATTGGGCGTATCTCCAACAGTTTGATACAGACATCTGACACCAGATCCGACTCCATCTCCTCCCTGAACGCCACCTCCGTCACCCGGTCCCAATCAGGGCACCCAATGATCGCAATCCAACAATTTCCCAACTGCAAATGGGAATTTATGTGTTCCACTTCCTAAGACTCAACCTGTCCATCTTGATACATTAGCTGAAGATAGGATAAATGATGAAGATCGTGATCCAGAATTGCTGACTGATGAAAGAACATCAGGTGGTTAGTATACTATCTGCTGTGTCTGAATGCTGGTAAAATACATTTTGAAGATGAGAGCAGCCTATTAAACGTACATGTCAGTGGAAACGAGCATTGATCAAAAGGAACGGGATTTTTAGTATATTGTAATCTACAATTTGTGGACAGTTTGTAGTATATTTGAAAGGATATATTTATATGTATTATGGAAGAACAATGTGGTGATCACAGACAAAGTACATGAAGACATTAGAATGGCAGGCAAAACATTGTGAATGATAAACTGTGCCAAATTGAATGATTGAATATTCCCGGTACGCACGTGGCAAAATGAGCATCAACAGAGCATCAAAAGTTGTAGGTGTGGTAAGGCTCGAGAAAAAAACTTGGTATCAATGTTATTAAACATAATGTGAGCATTGGCAGTCTTTATAGGCAAGACTAATAGCTGTACGCTTCTTGCCGCAGGACGAACCTGCCCGCCAACAGAGCGTCAACAATTTTTGGTTTTGCATTACTGGTAATCTGAGTTGTGAATTGTTGCAGCCTGACATAAATGGCGTGTTAGCAGCCTTTATCGGCAAACAGTTATATGGTACGGTCACTGCACCCTTCTGAATATGAGCCTCAACAGACAGTCATTGGGATGTGGCTATGCACCTTGGGTTATCTGAATTGCAATGTCTGGCAATAATTCATAGACGATGTACTGGCTGCCTTCTCAGTCAAAACAGTGCCAGATATCTTTGTTACCCTATCATGACAATGAGCATCAATGCAGTGTCAACGATTTTTGGTCTTGTAAGTTAGGTAATTAAAATATCATTTGGTAGTAGTTAAGTATACTAGCGGTATTAGCGGCCTTTATTGGCAAAAGAAGAAGGTGCATGGTCTCTGCCCGATTCTGAAAATGAGGGTCAACAGATGGTCAACGATATTTGGTATTATAAGTCGGGTAATTGAAAACTGAATTGTTTGCTGTTATGCATAACCAACCTATTGGCAGCCATTGTAAGCAAAAAAGGATGCAACATGGTCAATTCCCCACTCTGAAAACTTTGTTACCCCATAATGAAAATGAGTGTCGACAGAGAATCAACAACATTTAGCATTGCATACTGGGTAATCATGGCATCACGCGGATATCAAAGCTTCTAACAAATGTATAGACCGCCTGTTTGGGAAAAAATACAAAATGTAGATGGAGAAACACGGAATCCAAAATAATCGATAATCCAAACTGCAAAATATGCACAATGTGATTATTAGATATTGAATAAGCGGTTTTGGTAAAATACAATCATCAGGCAGCTGAAACAAGAGCATTATATGAATCTACAAATGGACCTGCTGGACAACCCGCTAGCAACCCGCTGACAACCCACTTACTTCACAGGAGTTGTGGATTTCCCTCACACTGTACCCAACTAGACAGTTTGGGTCTATGTAGGTTTAACAATAGTTCCAAGTCCCCGGGACGGTTCCGAGCCAGGTTCCACCTGAACCCTGACCCCTAAAAATGGGTTTTACCACCCGAATAACCCGGACCATTGGAATTGGGCCGGTTTCCCGGGAAAACCCGGAATTCCAATCTCTCAATTTGACCTCCCATTAAGTATTTGAGTTGTGATCGTATCATGACATGATCAATACTTAGATTGTGCAGTTTTAGCCCCGCTTTCACCTTGCGCTTCCAGATTTGCGATCAGAGTAATATTTATTGAGTCGCTATTGAAAACCTGCGAATTTCGCTGAATATTTCCGGGTATTCCATAGCGATTCGACGAATATTGGTCAGATCACAAATCTGAAAGCGGGACGTAAAAGAAGGGCTACAACTGCACAATCTACATATTCATCATGTCATGATACAATCAGAACGTAAATACTTAATTGAAGCTAAAGCTGAACCAATGTTGTACGAACCGTAAAATGGACGTGTGGTCCGGGTATAACCCGCCCAAAAACCAGCCGGAGTATGTCCAGTCCTGGCAACAAACTCGCCAAAACAGAGCAGTTTGAGTTTCTGGTCAGGGTTTAAAGCAAATCAAACCGAACGGCCGCCAAAAACCAGAACACTGGACGGTTACCCCGACCAGTTCCTAACACTAGGTCTATTGACGATCCAGACTTTCCATTTGCCAATTGTTCTGTTCCAACCTGAACCCGGACCCAAAGGGACAGTCCGGAACCGTTGCTAACAATAACCTTGGGAAGGTAAACTTCATCACTTATCCAGTACCTCTCAGGAGGAGCTACAATCTGACCCATATGAATTTGAATTGCCAGTTAGAGATAAAGATTCTGAGCAGTAACTGGCTGCCTGAAACACTGCCACTCCATCTCTGGCCAAAGCTGCTACTGCTGGGCATAGAAATTGGTATTTGCTACAAGCTGTCCCATAATGGAGTTGGTAAGAAAGAAAATGAAGATTTGAATAGGAGTAATAGCATCCAGTTCAGAGAATAGTAGTGGAGCACCTTGCCCACCAAGAAATACTGCGATTTATATTACAATTACAAATTTCTCAACAACCAAACAATGAACGAAGGATGAAGACTGCAGTATAAGAGATTGACTGTATGGACTTCATGGTAATGCAAAAATTATGTCAAGCAGACCAACGATGAGAAACATGAAAATGTGAGTGACAGTTCATGAAACTGGTGGGTGTATCCTTACCTTTTACTTCCTCTGTTTCATCACCAATTGTAATGGATTTTGCTCGTATTGCTATCAGATGTGGCAAGAGGATTCTCGGATGCCTCGAATAGCATCTGCAGGTACTGACGTGCATTCAAGATATGATCACTTTGCCCGCAGTGGGCCTCCACCAAGGCCCACTTTTGCATGCATTGCGCCTTGTAGCTTATTACAACACAGCCACAGACTTGAACCCTCCCCTAGAATATTCTGAATTGAAAGATAACTAGAAGAAGCTTCTATATATAAATTCATGCAGCAGTGTGACAAGTTCTGTGGTGCTGAGTTGCATATATATAGCAGTTCTTTGGAAATTGTAAGAGTACCATCCTCCAGCCCAGTAGCAACCATCTTCCCACTTCCCATCTACCACACCACAACAACCATGAGCAGAGATGCCCTCAGACCTTGGAATCTTAATGTCAACTACCTTCCCCCACCACTTATACTCTTGCCTCCACCATCCTCACCAAACAATGTTAAAAAACAAAGTGCCAAGCATTGCATCATGGGCCACCACTGTAGTCCAATGTGCACTTCCTGGCAACCACCACTACCACCTACAGTGGTACAGCACCAATCTGCCATTATGCCAGATTTGACTTCACCCACTACTAAAGCTCCACGTGCCAATGCTCACACTGGTCAATAATTATAGCTTCTCAGTTGAAGCATATATTGAGGAAACCAGGCTGATCTCACCGAAATACCCAGCCAAGCTGCACAAGGAAATACCCACACAATGAATTCATATTATGACACATTATTGTAAGATTTCAAAAATCAACTCTTTACAAACTATCGTCCATTCCCAGAATGCGTGGAACCGATTGCCCAGCTCATTCTCCAAGCTACCTGCGATTACTCCAATTCAAATCTTTAATCTCTTTCTGACCGACTCCATTATGGGACAACTTGTAGCCAACACCAATTCCTACACCCAGCAGCAGCTTCTTGGGCCAGAGATAGAGTGGCAGCATTTCAGGCGGCCAGATACTGCTTAGGAGGTTTATCTCTGGCTGGCAATTCAAATCCATATGGGGCTTGTAGGAGCTCCTCCTGAGAGGTACTGGATGAAAGATGGAGTTTACCTTCCCAAGAATGGATTACCACCAGCAGCCTACTTTGGCAAGACATGCTTTCAGAAGATCTACTGCGTCGTCCATGTTTCTGTATACACTTCTCAAGCCGAAACTCCCGAAGACTTGCCTTGTCTGCATTCACAGGTGGATATGCTGCTGGAGCAGCTATGGGTTTTCTTGCAGCAGTACTGTATACCCGGCAGCAATGTTAATGTCTACAATCCACCCCCTAAGTGGTGACGATTTACAGGTGCTGAGCATGAGAAAGCATCCAGGCAACAAGAGTACGAATGCAAGTGTAGCAAATTCTACAGTTCTTCCTGCTGAATGTCAGACAGAGCTTGATATACTAGTCATTGTTGATATCTACAACAAGCACAAAGTTGATGTGTATGTGGCTGACTGGTATCAAACCAATTGTATACACAGCTAATATTCAGATGCAAATGGCATTTCCTGAACCATTGGACTCTGGTGACAGCTCTCAGCAATAGCCTGATACTCAATCAGGATCTTCCAGTAAACAATGAGTGCACTGTGGAGCAGTTTGAATTCCGTCCCTTCATTGTGGATGGCCTGCTGCAAGCTAGAAGTCCATCAACAATGAACAGTTCACCTCTGGATTCCAGCTTGATAACGAATCACTCAGTTGGCTCCGGCCCCACAATGTGACTTTGATTGGTTCAGTAACTTCTTGATTGGCTTGATTGATACTCTCCTTTTTGAGCGCTAAAGGCCTGTAGGTTTTCAATCTCTCATGTGTATACATGTATGCTCTGAGATGAATCACACTGGTTCCGATGCATATCTTGTTACAACCACCACATTCCTACCTGTCTTCATTCCCATTCAACATATTAGACAGTGCTGAGATGCATGATCCAAGTACACATGCAACACACAATTTGCCCTGCCCCCACTGCCTACCAGGCCAGTTACCAAGCACTTCTTCCCCTTGCTACAATGTAGCAAGAATGCATTCCCCACTTTATATGCAGAGTGGTGTAGATTTTTTCCTTTGCAGGTGGTGATGATGTTTGAGTGGTAGTGGAGAAGACATGGAAACCAGCATAAAGTGTGAGAACTGCAATGAGGCTTTGTATTGCACAGCGAAACAAAATTGTTTTTGTGAATTTCATCTTATGTGGAGTATTGTAATGTATTCTGGGGGAATTTGGCTGGATTGTAGTTGGGTGATGTGAATTTAAAAAGCAGGCACATCTACGGGCCCAAACCTGGTTACCACCAAAGGATATTATGTAACAATTGGAATAGCTGAATATTAACACAGCTTAGACCTCTGCATGGGTCTTTGGCAGACCTTGAGAGCAGCAGGGCCCACTGTGCAGACTAACAGAAGACTTGAAAGTTGCTATCATATTTGTACAACAGTGGTTCTGAGCATCCCATAACCAGAGCCATTTCATGTACTGTATTCATCTGTTCACCATATTGGGTTCACAGTCAAAAGAAGTTTTGAGCTATTATCATACAGGATATATTATGTATCTATATCTCTCTATACATATAATGATACTGTTAATGTGGCTGCAGACAGTGTACGAGTACAATCAGAGGAGCCGCCAATGTCATGAATTGGGTGACTTTTCCGATATACTTGAAGGCTGTGAATAGGTAAGTTTGGAGATTCAGTTGGAGGCTATAATTGACTGTACTCAGAGATAATTATAGTGGCTATTGTAATGTGAGTGGCGAGATATCATGTGAGGGCTGCTATTGAGCATCGTTGGATACACAAATGGAAGCCCAGCTTACATACGCTTTGGGATGGACTTTAAGGTCATAATTTAGTAAGTTTGGAGATACCCTGAAAGTCAGTATTTAACTGAGTTTGGTGGCCATCATAGAGTGATATTGAAGATACATGTGGCAGCCAAGATATTGTAAACTACTAGATGCACTTGGTGGCTATAATTAAGAGACGATAAACATATAGTGGAAGGTCATAATCAAAGTCAGTGCAGTGAAACACCTGAATGCCGTAGCAATAGGCTTATGGAGATTGTCATCTAGAGAGTTTGAAGATACCCCTGCAGGTCAGAATTGCATAAGTTAGAAGGCCATAATTCATTATTTGAAACATACTACTAGAAGCTACACTTGAATGAACTGAGAAATAACCCAAGAAGCTGAAATCAAAGAAGCTTAGAGATTCCATGAAGGATATGATTGTGCACAGCAGATAGCGATAATTGTATAATATGTCAATGCAATTGGAGTTGTGATTAAGTGGTATTGAAGGTATACTACAGCATAATAGACTGGGAAAGAGGCACAAGGAGATGTGGGACACTATATATTGGTCTACATGGAATCATGGAAATGTAGAGAGTAGAGTATAAAGTGATACACGAAAAGATAAGAGATTGGCATCTGCCTGGGAGCAGGAGACAGTCAATTTTGCGTTGATGCTGTACTTGGTTGTAACTAATGTTGATGTAGTGTACATAGAGAGCGGGATTGTTGAGCTTGGAATTTTCAGATAATAGAGTTGGAAAGGAGTAAGAAAGATGGAAAATGAAAATGGAAATAATATTTGAGGATATAATGCAATAATGGAATTCTGAGGTGCAACTTATCCTATTGGCAGTAGAACGCTTTCTATTAGGATTCTTATCCTCTAAATCAGAAGTACTACCTGCTGTACAAGAAATTGTTGACCGACTTATGTATGATGGTGGTATAAGTTTATGTTTCTCATAATGATGCCTTCCATGATGATTCAGTCATAGTCATCTGTCATTCAAACTTGATGACTGCTGTCATCACCCTAACAAAATGATCCTGAGGCATTCATCTAAATCTCTCACCACTATGATTATGATTCAACTCTGAGTGCACCATCTTTCTGAATCAACAGTCTTTCAATCAGTCTCCATTTATTCACAGAATTAGAAAGAATTTTCTGAATGTATCCTTAGCTTTTAAGTAGCCTCCCTGTTGTTGAACTGCCTCCAGTCTGCTCTATCTGAGAGCATTGAGGGAAAGTCAAACAGTTACATGCCCGCAGTTGGGTATGATCTAACTAAGCATTTGAACGTCAGTTATTGTTGGACTAGTCTCGCAACCAACAGGTTTCAGATTGACCACCTGCTACCATTCACTTCATGATGGGCATCAAGTTCTACCACAAACTCCATTGATGATGGCGTGTATGTTGATCTCTGCGCTTGCTTTATCATGGCTGCCATGTACAAATCTCACTTTATACGCTGATCGCCTTCCATTCCATCTCCAAATTTTTCAAATTTCAGTCTCCCAGTGAATCTACAAACCTGCATGATTATGGCATCCAGTGAATATCCAAACAGATTACATTGTGGCCTGCATATGCATCATTCAATAAACTTGATTGACATCTCCATGTCAATTCAACGACTGCCTTCATGTAAATCATAATATATAGTGAAACAGAGTCTCCTTTTGATCCTCTGATTGCCCTCCATTATGGTGTCCAAGTGCATCTCTAATATCATGTAACTATCATCCGCAGAATGTAAATTGCACAAAGAGATACATGCAAATGTTTGAGACATTCCCATTGACCTCACCAGTTCTTCAAAATACTTCCAGATGCTCCCAAGCTACCCTGGAGCTAAGCAAAGTGCTCTCAGACTGTGCAACAGCAGTGTCGGAAGTTCTGGAAAGCAACAGCAGTTATGGACGTGAATTGAGATCGCGCCAATGGTTGACTTATTCGATAGTCAAATGTTGAAGCAGCTGAAACAGCTGCACTGGACGGCAGGAGACATTGCACTGTATTCTCACTGCAGTGGCTTTTTGGATTCCATAACCATGATAGATTTCCTCTATCATGTTCATCAAGGATTTTTCACGGCATTGGAATGGTCCGCAGATACTTCGGATAATGGTGTGAATTCCGAGAGGGTGTGGAAGGAATTGTGCTACGGAAAGGCGAAGATGTGGAGGGATGCAAAGAAAGCGGCAAGATGGTGGTGGTATAACTGAGTATAAGAAGGAAGTGGGCTGCGATGTTGCAATGTCGGATGATATGGTGTGGTTGTATTGATAAGAAGTTGTGGGGTGGTGTGTAAGACCATGGGATGAGATTCGGATGGTACATGGATGCATGAAGAATGATTTGAGGGTGGCAGACGAACTGTATGTAAAAGTAGGGCTGTTGCCGTTGTAGGATTTCCTTTTCTTCTCTCTTTACTTGTTCGCTTGTATAGCCAAGCAACTTATGACTTTGAAAGAGCTTCGACTTTTATCTTGGCTTGATTGCCTCGATACGCATTTCGAACGCCTTTGGTCTTGCTTTTGATATTACATTCAAGTTACCAATATCACTTACGGTCGACCCTGCTCGATACACTAGATCGAGTTCTTTTATAACATACCTGATATTGAATGTGTCTACATTCCTCTACAGGGTATAAGTATTGTTCTGAACCATGCTCTGTTTCCTGTTGGGTTTACCTAGTACCAAACCGCCATTCGATATACGTTTGCGACAATCCCGTGGACGAGTTTCTGCGACTTACTGGATTTGGTATTGGTCAGTTTCCATATTGCTCACCATATTCAAATCCACCAGTATGACAGCAACTGTGGTTCCCAAACAAATTGGTTCGATTTGGAGCGAATACCTTATCTTGCTTTTGAACCCGAACGTTTGAACGCCATCGAGTGAATCGAAGCAGTGCTCACAGCATCTTTGGAGGAAGTACCTCTGGAAGTATACTTTTGGAAACAATCAGACATTTTCTTCCCTTGGAATCTGTCTTTGACAGACATAGCCAGAGAGCAAGGTGGTCTGGCCTTTGACGACCCAGAGTTTAGACAGCATTGGACACAGTATCGAGGATTGCATTTTGGTTTCTTTAACAATTGTGATCCTGAAGAGCCTTGTGACTGTGAAGAACATAATTGTGTAGGAGCACAATCAACAGTCGGACACGCAGAAGCAGCAGCAACAACAGCTAAGTCTTTATGGATTCCACTGATTGTGGAAGTACCCCCAACTCCGACTCCCTCCGAAATCAACGCATATGATTCACACTGGATGATGTGCATGATCCCATGCCATGTCAGGATCAACGGAACCGCAAGCGGCCCTGGTGTCCCTCAAGGACCAAGGAACCATCAGGGCACACATCGACATACAGAGGGATGCCATCGGGTTCGACGAGCCGAACGAGGCGTTTGCATGGACACAGTGGAGGAGTTTGTACCGTGGTGAGTTTAACCACAGGGCGGCAGATTGCGTGGCAACAAAGAAGGCTCAGACATTCAAGGCGGCTGGCGCAGAGGTTTAGGAACCAGGAACCCAGCAAGGTTCCGAGGAATTGGGAAAAGATTAGGTCAATGTAAGCAAGATGGCGCTTTGGTTGACGGAAACAGGTTTGTTTTGAATGCTTTAAAATACTTTGGAATTTCGCATCTTTCAGTTAGCAAGGTGGAGGTATTGGAAGGATCAATGGAAGGGAAACATTTTGTTATAACCTGCACATTGGCCGTGAATAACCAAGAAATATCCACTCATGCTCTGATTGACTGTGGAGCAACAGGCATTGCATATATAATTCAGGATTTTGCTAGCCGTCATCAGATACCACTCCAAGAGATTGAGGAGAAGAGACAGATCGAAGCAATCGACTGAGGACCTATTGAATCAGGGGACATTACGCATGTTGCGAAAGTTGGCATGAAATTTCAAGACCAGGGGGAACAAGTACCAAAGTTTGTTACAAACTTTTGAGACTATCCAATCATCCCTGGGATTCCCTGGGTGCGGTTACATGGTGTGGCAGTCAGTTTTGGGTCAAATACTGTTTCCTTTTGCTCACAATGCAGCATCACGTATTGCCACGATGCAGCAGTAACCATACGGAGAGTAACAGAGGAACCTTCGGAACCAGTATATACGGTGGTCAATATATTTGAGCCACAAATACGACCAGCGAGACCATTCCAAAGGAATATCGTAATGGTTAATGGATATTTGTTCTTTCAAACGATAAAAAGAGAAAAGCTTGCGGTGTTCAAAGCCCCACTGTATGATAATACTAAAGCAATTGAGGAGAAACATTTCAAGGAACGCCCTCTGGAGGAGAGTGTTTCGGAACAGTATCATGAATTTCTTCCATTGTTTAATATGGTATTGGCAGATAGGCTACAACCACATCGACTAGGCATTGACCATGAAGTTCACCTCAAGGATGGGGAGACACCAACATGGGAACCCCTATATTCAATGTCAAGAGCCGAGTTGGTGGTGTTGAAAGAATGGCCTGAGGAGAATGTGTCCAAGGAATTCATTCGACAATCATCATCACCATTTTCTGCTCCAGTATTGTGTGCAAAGAAACTGGATGGAAAATTACGATTCTGTATTGATTATCAGGATATCAATAGTAAGATAATAAAGAATCGGTACTCCCTCCCGTTGATAATGGAAACATCATACTATTTGGGAAAAGCACGAATACATTCCAAGCAGGATGTACGGGGGGCCTATAATTTATTTCGTGTAGAGGAAGGGGATGAACATCAGTTGGCTTTCCGAACATGATATGAACTGCTTGATTCTGGAGTAATGCAGTTTGGAACAACTAATACGCCAGTGGACTCCCAGAGCTATATTAATAATGGCATCAGAGAAGCTTTGGATGAGTTCCAATCGGTATACGTGGATGACATATTGATATACAGTGAATCCGAGGAAGAACATGTTGGCCATGTCAAGTGGATTATGCAACGGTTGTTGGAAGCTAGGCTGGATATGAAACCAGAGAAATGCGAATTTCATACGGAAACAGTGAGGTATTTGGGATTGATCATCTCGATGAAGCACATCTCTATTGATGGGGATAAGGGCGAGACTGTACGGAATTGGAGCCGGCAAAAGAAGACTAAGAACAGACATCTGAATAACCTTCTCAAATTTCAACCATTGCTCGGCTTTTGTAATTACTATCAGCAGTTTAATTCTAAGTATACTGAGAAAGCAGAACCATTGCCGAGGCTGACAAAACAGGATTAACCACATGTATGTTAATCAGAACAACAGCTGACATTTCAGACTAGGGTAGCAGCATTTAACACAGGACAAGCACTATGACAGTTTGACCATACAAAAGAAGTGATTATTCGGACAGATGCTTCTGATTATGGATCCGCAGGGGTATTGTCACAATGTAATGATGAGGGGGTACTACATCCAGTGGCATATTTTTGAAAGAAGCATACACCTGCCGTGTGCAAATATGATATTTATGATAAAGAATTAATGGCTGATATCAAGGAACTTGAGGAATGGAGACCCGAATGTGAAGGTGCCGCATACCCCCTACAATTGGTACCTGACCATAAGAATCTTGACTATTATATGACAACGAAGTTGTAGAATGGAAGACAAGCACGATGGTCGGAGTTATTAACACGATTCGATTATGAGAATGTTTGTCGAACAGGAAAGTCGAATGGGATGGCGGATGCATTGACAAGGAGGCTGGGAGACCTCCCTACGGGGTGGGATGAAAGAATCAATGACATGGAACAAGTGGTTCTGAAGGCGCAAAATTTACCAGAACAGCGGCGTATATTGGTGAATGGCCTACCCATGCAGGACCATGATTTGATATCAGTCTTTTGCCCAGGCATATCAGGCTGACCCGCTACCTAATAACATTTTGAAGGATGTATGGGGAAACGATAGCTTGAAAGAGATTACTGTGGCACAATGTACGGAACAAGATGGACAGGTGTTGTATCAAAGGAAGTGGTATGTTCCTGAGGGTGATCAGTTACGTCTGCGATTAATACAGGAACATCATAATTCCACACTGGCTGGACACCCAGCGAGGGCGAAGACTTTTGATGTTCTGGATGGACAGTATTGTTGGAAAGAAAAGCGGAAACAGGTGGATCAGTACATACGCAAATGTCATGATTGCCAACGCTCCCGGAAATACGAGACATGCAACGTTGGGAGTCCTCCGACCCCTATCTGTACCTCAGAAACCATAGGAAAATATTTCGATGGACTTTTTGGTTGGGCTACCACAGTGTTAAGGTTGGACACAGTCTCGGTGGTGGTAGATAGGCTTTCAAGAATGTCACATTTTGTTCCATGCCATACGACAATAGATGCGGCGGGATTGGCGAAGTCGTTCGTTCAAGAGGTTCTACATCCCCATGACCTGCCAAAGACTATTATCTCGGATTGGGGACCTCAGTTTGCCTCAACCTGTTGGGGACAGATATATAGTGAGCTGGGAATTGGTCAACAAATTTCCATGGTATTCCATGCGCCAATGGATGACCAGACCGAGCGAATAAATGCTGCGATGGAACCGTACCTCAGGGCGTTAGGTAACCATCAACAGCATGATTGGGTACAGTGGTTACCCCAGGCTTAATTCCCCGCAAATAATGGGACATCTGAGTCAATTATGTGTACTCCGTTCATCGCTGTTCAAGGGATAGACCCCAGGATGTCATTCGAAGGAGGACCAATGAAAGAGCGTGATCCACGATGCTTGGAAGCGGATGAAGTTCAATTGACGATGGAACGTGATCCATGAACATTTACGAGTAGAAATAAGACTGAGACAGGTACTATAGGAAGAGGGTGCAAATCAAAGCTGTATAACAGCATCAAATATACAAGGGGGATCGAAGGTTTCGCTTGATGCCTGTAATAATTAAACTACTCAGCCAACCCAGAAGCTGGATTGGAAGCAGTTAGTACCATATATTGTAACTCAAAAGATTTCCACATATGCTGATGAGCTGGAGTTGCTGGCGTCTATTATGATTCATCGAGTACAACCCGTTTCACTCCTCGATTGTGTGGCGGAAGATCCTCCGGTCGGACAAAGCGTTGCCATCCCTTGTTCTGTCGACATTGATGGTGAAGATGAGTATCAAGTATCCGGTGTGGAGGATAGTCGAGTATATCGAAATCAGTTGCAGTGTCTAATCCAATAGATCAGTTAATGATTTCATGACTTGGGAACAGGCGACGTGTGTTACTGGGTTACAGGCAGTGCAGGATTTGCATTAACAAGATCCTGGGAAGACTGGAACATTGGAAAATGCTCTCAGAGGACCTCCAACCTAGAGGTGGGATACTGTCACCGTGCTGGAATCGTACGGAGATACCTGGGTTAATGGTGTGAATTCAGAAAGAGTGTGGAAGGAATTATGCTACGGAAAGGCGGAGACGTGGAGGGACGCGGAGAAAGTGGTCAGAGGGTGGCAGTATAAATTGATGTGGTTGGCAAGAGGACTGAGGTGTTCCGACATCGGATAATATGGCCTGGTCGTATTGATAAGGAGTTGTGGGTAGTGTTAGCAACGGTTCTGGACCGTCACTTCGAGTCCAGGTACGGGTCCGAACCGAACCGCAGTAAGATTGGCAGTCCGGGTTGTCAACAAACCCAAACTGTTAATTCAGGTACAGTTCAATCGACATCTCCCTACCAGTCTGAGTCAGGTGGGTTCTCTGCGGGTTGCACAGCGGGTCCATCTGTAACTACATATACCATGCTTTCCTTTGCTATGTGATTATAGGATTCAATTACAATGGATCATTCTACATCCAGCAATCTCATTATGCATATATCGCATGTTGCGAGATCGACAATATTTGAATTCATGTTTTTCTTTTAATGATTGGTATTTTTGACCATGGAAGAGGTCAATTGTTCAATTATAAGCTCAAATATCCATGCGATGCCTTCATTACCAGATCTGTATCACCAGCAATTGATTACTCTCAGTTGACGCTGGGTTAATAGATATTGTCAGAATGGCGCGGTGACCGCGTCATGTTCTCATTTGGGCATACTGGGTGGCAATATATTGGTTAGGGATAGCAGCGAGCAAATCACTTACCAATTACCTTATTTACAAGACCAAAAATTGTGGAGGCTCCATTGACGCTTGAGGTGTAGCAGTATTGACACAGACCATATTGCCTATAAAGGCTGCCAATACTTCAATTATGGGTAAATGCCGTAGCACAGCCCATGGATTATGCAAGATGCAACACACTAAATCGTTCACGCTCTGTTGACGCTCATTTTCAGACTGGGGCTGTGACCATGTCGTGATCTCTATTGCTCATAACGGCTGCCAATATGTTCATTCTGGGGATATGCCATAGCAGTGCCCTGGGATTATACAAGATACAACACCCAAAATCATTGACACACTGCGGACACTCTATTGACGCTGTGTTAATGCTCTTTTGATGCTCTGTTGACACTCTGTTGACTCTCTGTTGACGCTCATTTTGCGGTGTAGCAGTATCGATACACACGATATTACCTATACAGGCTGCCAATACTTCAATTATGGGTTAATGCCATACCACAGCCCTTGGATTATACAAGATGCAACACACTAAATAGTTGACGCTCTGTTGACGCTCATTTGCAGACTGGGGCTATGACCATGTCATGATCTCTTTTGTACATAATGGCTGCCAATACGTTGATTTTGGATATATGCCATAGCAGGGCTCTGGGATTATACAAGATGCAATACCCGAAATCATTGACACACTGTTGACACTCTGTTGAGGCTGTGTTGATGCTCTGTTGATGCTCTGTTAATGCTCTGTTGACGGTTTGTTGACGCTCATTTTGAGCAGTTGCAGTACCGACACACACGATATTGCCTATAAAGGCTGGCAATACTTTGATTATGGATAAATGCTGTAGCACAGCCCATCCATTATACAAGATGCAACACACTAAGTCATTGACGCTCTGTTGACGCTCATTTTCAGACTGGGGCTGTGACCATGTCACAATTTCTTTTGCACATAATGGCTGCGAATACGTTGCTTCTGGGTATATGCCGTAGCTGAGCCCTTGGATTATACAAGATGCAACACCCAGAATCATTGACACTCTGTTGACACTCTATTGACGCTGTGTTGATGCTCTGTTGACCCTCTGTTGATGCTCAGTTGATGCTCTGTTGACGCTCATTTTGAGCAGTTGCAGTATCGACACACACGATATTGCCTATACAGGCTGCCAATACTTTGATTATGGGTAAATGCTGTAGCACAGCCCCTTGATTATACAAGATGCAACACACTAAATTGTGGACGCTCTGTTGACGCTCATTTTCAGACTGGGCATATGACCATGTTGCGATCCCTTTTGCTCATAACAGCTGCCATTTCGTTGAATCTGGGTAAATGCTGTAGCGCAGTCCTTGGATTGTACAAGATGCAACACCCAAGTTTGTTGACGCTCTGTTGACGCTCTGTTGACGCTCTGTGGACGCTCTGTTGACGTTCTGTTGACGCTCTGTTGACGCTCTGTTGACGCTCTGTTGACGCTCTGTTGACGCTCTGTTGACGCTCTGTTGACGCTCTGTTGACGCTCTGTTGACGCTCTGTTGACGCTCTGTTGACAGTCATTTTCAGAATGCGGCTGTTACTGTTTCGATTGCTCTCTTACCTAGAAAGGCAGCCGATATGTTGGTTATCGATAACTGCGAGCAAATCGCTTTCCAATTAACTTACTTACAGAGCAAAAACTCGTTGACGCTCTGTTGACGCTCAGTATCTGAATGTGGCGTTTACCGTGTCGCGGCCTCTTCTGCCTACAACGGTTGCCAATCTGTTGATTCTGAATACCAGCGATCAAATTGCATCTCAATTAAGTTGCTTCCAAGTCCAAAAATCATTGACGCTCCGTTGACACTCATTTTGAGCATGGGGCTGTTATCGTATCGCTTTCTCTTTCGGCTGTAAAGGCTGCCAATACTTTCGTTATACATAACTGCGAGCAAATCGCTTCCCAATTGACATACATACAAAACCAAAAATCATTGTCACTCTATTGACTCTCATCTTTAGCATTAGGCTGTTTATGTGTCGCTTTGTCTTTTGCCTATCATGGCTGCCAATACATGTGTTATGAATAACAGCATGCTACTCGCATCCCAATTAACATACTTCCGAGACCAACAATTGTGTATGCTCCATTCACACTCACCATAAACCTTTCCTAACTATTGTTTTATGGATATTAATTTTGTACAAATCACCATATAGTCATTATTGACAGCCAATGTACAATAGATATCAATACTCAGTTGCATGCAAAAGCTTTGTGGCGTGTAAATTTCTGATCAACTAAAGTACATGTTCTCTGAGCAATGAATAATATAGTGCTGTGACATTCCAGCGCTTTCAGCTGGCAATTGACTGCATCTAGATCCATTCACTAATTTTTCATTAATATAGCCCAACTTGCTTACTTTGCCATATCCAGTTCGATCTCCTCAATTTCCATGACCTACTATAAACAATTTTAAAAATGCTGACTATATACACCCAGTCTGAACACAGAGCGATATAGTTGGATGTATGGATGAATGCAACATGATGGTGGTCATCTATACAGATTCACGTTGCGCATTGACCGCACCTTCCATGACTCATATGCCATCACTAACTGAAACTTTGTGAGTAAATGTTATCCCGAGTTTAGATTGCGCATTCTCACATATGTGTAAGAGGCACGACGATATCACATCGATCAGTTGTCAATCAACTAGGTTTGGAGTCTAGAATGTTCCTACAACACATAGGACCCTTGCACATGGCTAGACGAATCATCATGCCTCACAATGAAGTCACTAAAATCAAAAAAATCCTGACACGTGTTATAATAGATATAACAATAATGTTTTGCAGAGATATGTTGTCAATAATTAATATTGCACAAGTAGTGTACAGATGACCTACAAGCCAATACAATATGTTCATCTGAATCCATTTCCTGTATGGTAAGTACAGAGGGAGGAAATATGCAAGAGGAAAAGCATACGCGTTGGACAGGATTCCAGTGCTAAATCTGTAACCAATCAGATATCGCGTTGGGTGTGAGAGCAGACATGCATATGTGAGACAGTGGTTTCCCGTATGCTAATCTCATGTGGCTACTTCATTCTCGTGATGTTCCTTGTGGCATTGAGCTTTTCCACTGATACTATCATGTATCTCCATCAGCTCTCCAAATGTTGTCGGTGCAGTCGCAGGTGCAAACATATCCATTTCAGGCTTAATGACTGCCAATACTATTTATATGGCTGTTCTGGACCTCAAATCTTACTAATGATGCAAGACAAAAAATTGTGCACACTCAACTTCAGGATGTAGCAGGGAGCATGTCTCTCCTTGTTTTGATTATAAAGGTAGCCAATAAATCAAATACAGAGAATGATGTACCAAAGTTAATATTTTGCACATAACAGTAACATATCTGACTGCGACCATGAATAGAAATACCCGAAAACGACAATCAGAGATAAGAACCGCCAGGTCTAGCCAGACCCGGCAAAACCTGCGGGTTGAGGGGAACAGGTGCAGATTTGGCCCGCCGAGAAGCTGCGGGTCGGGTTTTTGGACGGGTCGGGAACTGAACTGAACTGTTTTTCTGGTCCAAACGCGGACTGCTGGTGGGTTACCGGGACCCATTGCTAACACTAGTTGTGGGGTGGCATGTAAAATCAGGGGATGGAATTCGGATGGCACATTGAAGTATGAATAATGATTCAACAGTGGCAGACGAACTGTATATAATGACAGGGCTGTTAGTCTTGGAGGATTTTGTTTTCTTCTCTCTTTACTCGTTCTGTTGTACTGCAAAGCAAGGTATGACTTTGAAACAGCTTGGCCTTATGTCTTGCCTTGCTTTGATCGATATGAATTTCAAGCGCCATTTGTCCCGTTTTCAATATCACATTCCAGTTACCAATATCCCTTACGCTCGACCTCACCCGGAACAGTCTTGGTCACCCAATTTGCTACAACGTAATATGGTATGCAATATCTATCTCAGTATCTGTATATATATCCATATGGTGAATTTGGCATCAGAGAGTACTCAAAGGTAATGTAACGGGGACACATGATCCGAGGCCGGTCAAGTGCCTGTGTAAATAGGTCCCAGCTATGGCACTTAGATCTGTATTGAATATCTTACCACTGTACTCTCCATCTATACTCACTCGCTCTCGTCTCCAACCGTATACCATACCATACATCTGCGGTCAAGGGTAGGCGTACATACCCATACACTACTTTCGATTTTCAGTTATCGGATATGTTTTACTCTCGAGGATAAACAAGTTTTACCCCTATTGTCAAAGACCCACACAATCTACAGGAAACATTCAGCTTGCGCATCAATTCTACCGTCAATTGTCTACTATGCCTTCCAAGAAACCTGCCAGAGGTCAATCGCCCTTCGCTAGTATAAGTTCCAGCACCGAAAACCTCCGATCACCTCTCCGCTGAGTAACCCCTATTCTCACCTGGGGAGCCACTGTACATCTGGAGGATGAGATCCACGACGAGAACGATCACGACAAGGCAGACAGCACTGCCAACATGGATGAGGACCTGATCAACGGCCAAGGTGTCAACGTGAGCGACATTCTGGGCGACAACCGGAGCGAGCCTACCCCAACCATGCAATCCAAGATCGCATCAATGCGAAAGATGACAGAGGAACTGCGAGAAATTCCCCATAATGCCATTCAACAGAATACTCAACTATCTGTGCAGAATGCCGAGCTGATGGAAGCATACCAGGAAGACCGCAGAGAGTCTATTCAACCAGAAGCAACAAATATGACAATCATCGATATGGCCCAACCAGAACGGTACTGCAGTAGAGCAAAAGAGCTGCATAACTTCCTCGACGCCTCATGATCTAACTTCCACTCCCCTGCGCATTCCTTCCAGCACGGGGATCTCGACAACGTCAAATATTCAGCGAGCATTGTCCGCATGTGGAAAATTCACCCGGACCCGGCACAGAGACTAACACAGATGACGAATCCGGTGGAGTGGCTTCGAGACCTGCTGAGAGACTCAGATGCCTGTTTGGAAGACTTCGAGGCCTTCTCGGATGAAATGCAACAGATGTATGGTGACAAGGACCAAACACTCAGCGCAGCAATGAAGGGTGTGACCGACTTCCTCCAAGGAGCGAATGAACCTGCGAGAGTCTGCACCAATCGTATCAAAGAAAGTTGGACAGCAGCGGGATGGCTCCCGCAGGATAACAAGAACCTTTACTAAATCGCTTGGAGTGGACTACGACCAGGACTTAAGTCCAAGATCAAGCCGTTCACCCCAAAGATGGGAAAATTTGACAGTATGGAACAGCCTTTCGACCGCACCGCCGATTCAGAAGTCAAGCCGGACGGCACAAAGCCCCAACAGTAGCAGCCACATCAACACCAAAAGTACTCAGGAGGATTATCTCAGCAAGGAGGCAAGAAACGCAACTACGAACCATCCATATCCGAGCCGGCTGAAGCACCGAAGCCCAACAAGTCAAAGTCGGACAGGGATAATAAACAGGCACCGGCGCTTTGGATCTCGCCGGAGCTCGACGAAAGTTAGAACTCGGAAGAAACATGTATATGCTGCGGGTCACCCAAACATCGAACATTCCAGTGCACGAAAGATACACATGCCAATCCCTGAAAACATTTCTCCTCCGGGATGCGGAAAACAAATCAAACACCAGCACTCCTTCGATTGTCAACAACCAAAAGACTAGTGTACCTCTCTCAGTATCTAGCTTCGCAGGAGGGGATGGACCAATGGGAGCTTGGATTGCAGTAACTGGGTACCAGGGTGTTGTTGGCAAAAATAGAAGATATTCAACCGTATCACATTTCACTAAGGCCGAGGGTTGTCTTCGACAGCCTGACTGCTTTCATCTCAAGTCAATATTTCTGTGGAATAGCAAGACCTGATTCACCACACATTCTCCACGAAGTTTAGCTACAAGGTCAACACTGAGAATTGCAAAGCATATGAGCACTCATCGATTGTGGCGCTACAAGCAACTTTATATTTCCACAACATCTCAAAAGACTCAGACTACCCCTCAAAGCAGCGCACATCGCAAATCATGGCCTCGACGGTCAGATAATCGCGTACGCGAGGGAGAGCTGCAAGATGCCGATGACGGTCCAATATATGGATCATCTAGCCCCGGTCGACGAACCGGAGGTGCTGGTCGTCCCAATTAGGCCATATGATCTAGTACTGGGATTACCATGGTTGAAAACCCACAGGCCGGAGATCGACTGAGCTACCGGTCAATTAACCTCATTAAGAACTCCGAGTGGCCAAGGGTAGGCACACAGATCAGGTATGATGGTGCAGTGGTTCAAAGGTCGAGATGATGAAAGTACTAGCATACCGCTGCCAGTCATTGGTGAGAGTACGTCGACGATCAACTCGACGTCCGAGATCCCTTTGGATCCAGATGGAAAACCAAGGGAGAGAGGTTAGGACAGTCCTACTACATATATTGAAATACTTGAAACAATTGCATTCGACAATCTCTTAGCTAGTGGTGAGACCGTCGAGAAATTCTCCCTACAAATTGGGGAATGCAGTGGACTGCTGGGAGCAACTATGCAGGTCACCACTTTGGAAGACCCAGGTGAGATTGACACTGTCAACCAAAAGGGCTGGACGAGCGAGCAGGTAGCAGCGGCGGTAGTTGCGGCAGAAGAGGAACCTCACTCACATATACTTAGATGACTGCTACCGGCTCACCGAGTCATGATGGAAGGTTTTTGGACTTGCGAGGTTTGGCTCGCTCCTTGGTGAACTGCTTGATCCACAGGTCCCTGGTTTTCCTTCCCTATCATCTTTCCACATTCCAAGTAGGAGATAGAACCTAATGTACAGATGTTGGATAAGATACTGTACCTACTAATGATGGAGGTCATATCCCCGTGAGATTCAAGGACTATGTGGACGTATTCAGTGATAATAGGGCGGAGACTCTTGCACCGCACCGGCCAATTGACCACGCCATCAATCTGGAACCAAACTTCAATTTACCATGTGGCCGAATCTATAACCTTTCGGAAGTGGGGTTGAATACCCTCAAGGCCTACATCGAAACAACCCTACTCAAAGAATTCATCCAGCAATCATCATCCCCCGTGGCAGCACCAATCTTGTTTGCAAAGAAAAAAGACAGCAGAATGCGGCTGTTTGTGGACTACGGAGCTCTCGATGAAGCCACTGTGAAGAATATATACCCTCTCCCACTGATCTCGGAGATGCTCAACACATTGCGAGGAGCCCGGATCTTGATGAAACTGGACCTCAACAATGCCTATCGCCTTATCCGAATCAAGGAAGGAGATACGAACAACACTGCGTTCGGCGGTCGGTATGGGCAGTTTGAGTACCGAGTCATGCTGTTCGGGTTGACAAATGCACCAGCTACTTTCAAAGCCTATATAGATGATTGCTTACGGCCTTAAATTGACAGCTTCGCTCTGTGCTACCTTGATAATATACTGATCTACTCGACCAATAAGAACGAGCACAAAGAGCAGGTATGAAAAGTGCTGGGATGACTATGACAATTTTGTCTCTACAGGAAATCCCAAAAGTGCCATTTTGAAGTCTCAGAGGTCGGCTTGCTTGGATTTGTCTTTAGCCCCGATAGGATTGCCAGGGAATCGGACCTCATATCAACGATTGAGGACTGGCCAACCCCAGAGTCCGTTCGGAATTTGCAGGTGCTTCTTGGATTCACGAACTTTTACCAGCAGTCCCTCCGGAAATATGCACTGGTAACAACATCGAGATCAGATCTAGTGAAGAAAGCAGAGAACTCCTGGAGATCTAAACAGGTGAAATGGGAATGGACTCCAGATGCCGAGCTCGCATTCCGAAAGTTACCAAGAGCCTTCACTGATGCCCCCCATCCTCAACCATTGTGAACCAGCTGAACCGATTGTTCTGCAAACCGATGCAAGCGGCTTCGCCATGGCCAGCATTCTCAACCAGTATAATGGTTTCAGGAGTCTCAAACCGGTCAACTTCTCCTCCCGAAAATACTCAGGTGCCGAACAAAACTACCTCACATATGATCGGGAGCTCTTGGCCATTATGGAGACTAAGAAGCAATGGCATCACTACCTCGAGGAAGCGAATCATAAGGTCCTCATACAATGCAAACATAAGCGCCTCAAATACATTGAAACATCAGAAGTGCTCTCCCGGCGACAGGCTAGATGGGTGGAGATATTCTCCTTGTGAGACTTCATTATTGAACACCTGGAAGGCATGAAGAACCCAGCGGAGAGCCCATCGGGAAGACCCAACTATGAGATCAGCTATGAGATTATGACGGAAAGACTCCTGGCCACCTTAGCAGCGACCACAATCACTGAATCATATTGGGACCTTCTACCGGAAATCAAGGCAGCCCAGGAGACCAACTGTTCAGCCACTAAAATACGGCCAACCTTGGTCGATGTTTCAACCGCGGATAAGAGTCAATGGAGATCAATCCACGGAGCTCTGACCTATGAGAGGAGGATATATGTGCCTGCGGCACTCCGCGGTAGAGTGACCAGCCTTTTCCACGACAACCCCGAATCTGGTCACTTGGGAGCCCAGAAGAGTGACAAGCTGGTATCACGAGATCTTTATTGGCCTGTAACGGAGTGAGACATACGGAAGTATGGTGCCGGCTGCGAGTTGTGCCACCGAATTAAAGCACCGCATCACACGTGCTATGGACTCAACATGCCACTGCCACCGCCTTCTAGCCCCTGCAAGGGACTTACTGTGAACTTTGTTACCAACTTGCCAGAGTCAACACCATCGGTATGCACTGGGATCCTGGTAATCGTCGACTATTCGACAAATATGGCGACTTACCTCCCATGTAGATAGGACATTGACTCCGCACAGCTAGAACAAATGGTTTTTGAACACGTAATCGGCAGACATGGTGTGCGAGGCAATATCACCACCGATTGCAGCAAGGAGTTTACCAGTCGATTTTGGGACAGCGATTGCTCCCACCTCAGTATCAATCACCGACTCTTGACCGCCTTCCACCTGCAGACAGACAGTCAAACTGAGTCCCAGAATCAAATGATGGAGCAGTACCTCGGAGCTTTATGCAACAACAACCAGGACAACTGGGACGAATTGTTACCGCTGACGGAAGTTCTGTACAACAACACCATCCACCATTCCACGCTTATGACACCCTTCTGGGCGAACTACAATTACTGCCCTACGATGCAGTTCAAGCCTCCCAAGGACCCCAGGTTCAGATCACAAGTGCAGGCAGACTCCGGAATTACAGGCATGGAAGAGACTCACGAAATTTTCCGGGAAATCATAATTCAGGCTCCGGAGGGCCAAACAAAGTACGCCGGCAGGAAGGAGATGACTTTTGGAGTTGGAGACAAAGTATGGCTATCGACCAGGAACTTGAAAACATCTAGGCTTTCAAAGAAGCTTGATTACAAACCCACAGGACCATATACACTAAGTACGGTTATCAATACGAATGCTTACAAACTAGACTTCCCGAGTACAATACGGAACCACAAAATTTTCCATCTGTTGGTTCTCGATCATTATACACCACCAGTCACAGGTCAACTATCATCAGAACCACATAAGGAGATAATCGATTAAACAGGGAAATGGGAAGTCGACTCCATATTCAACTCCAGGCGACACTATCGGAAGCTGCATTATCTCATCCAATGGGCCGGTTACAACCCTATACGCACGAGCTGGGAACAAACATACCACCTTCGAAACGCCCAGGATCCGGTTGACAAATTTCACCGAGAATGCTCTGATCGACCACGCGAATAGAGGTATGGAGTTCAAGAGTGGATGTACGGAGGACATGGAAGCAGTTTGGATGTTTCATTTATACTCTTGCTTCTATTCTCATCTGCTCCGCTCTTCTTTGGATTTCAGCTCGGTACAGATGGCGTCAGCACAGATTTTTACCCCCTGTCAATGCAGGTGGAGTTTCCCCGTGCACCGAATTCACCGAAAGATCGCTATTGAGCTGTACCAATCAGTTGTGGGACTGATAGGTTCATACGATTGCGTACGTAGAATGATTGTTTCATTTCTTGTTTCCCTTTCCTTCTCTTCCGTTATACTGGCTGTGGCAGCCCAGGAGGTCAGCGCCTGAAGAGGGGGATAATGTAACGGCACCACGTGACCCTAGGCCGGGTAAGCGCCAGTGTATATAGGTCGCAGCTACGGCACTTAGATCTGTATCGAATATCTTACCACTGTACTCTCCATCTATACTAACTTGCTCTCGTGTGCAACCATATACCATACCTTACATCTGCGGTCAAGCGTAGGCGTACGTGCCCTTAGAGGTAATCAGAGGGACATCTGGAGATGCTGATTATGAGAACTTTGAGATTGACTTGCCGGCAAATTTGGCAAAAAGATCTCGATCTCACCACCATCACTGTTCAGTTTGGTTAGGGGATATTTGCTAAGGGCATACGGCAATATAGGCATAGCAGAGATGGACTGAGGGACTATCGGGGGAGGGGCATATGGTAAGACAGGGAATTATATACACATTATCTAATTATGCGGAATACACACAGCCTATCTTCCCCATCCCTTCACCCTACATACACCTTCTGAGCAATTATTCTTTCACCCACTGTCTGGGGTTCCTCACGTACTCTTGCTGTACATTCATACATCCATGCAATCTGAAAGGTGCACTACTACTGGGTACCCCATCATATCATTTCACACTCTCTTCCCATGCAGTTTGAGCCAGGCCTGGTCTTTCTCAGGGTTTCCCTTGGGATGCCTGTAAAGGCAAATACTGGCACATATGACGGTGTACTGCTTGAGATGGTAATTGGAAGGATATGGTTGCACACAAGGATCAGAGTTATGATATGTGTAGATGTGAATGTAAGATTATCGCTAAAGATTTGAGGCTCTTTGGAAGCCGCTTATTTAAAACTTGCATTGCCCGGCCCTGAACACATCACATGCATCATTGCCATTACATTATCGCGCTCTCTAGGAGCAGACCTTCTGGTCTGCGCAAACCCATAGAAGAGTAGGAAACAAAGGCAAAGAAAGCAATCAAACAACAGTGCCACGTACGCAATTGTACGAACCCATCTGTCCCACAACTGGTCAGTACCCCTCAGTGTGACCGTTCGGTGGATCCGGTGCAAAGGGAAGCTCCATCTCCACTAGACTGGGATAAAGAGGTGGTAAAAACCTGTGCCGACGCTATTGGTACTAGGTTGAGATCCATAGACAAAAAGAAGAGAAGATGAGACAAACAGGCAGTAGAAAACATCCCAATTGACCCCGTCTTCATATCATGATTTCCTAACGCATGCTCCCAACGTCCACAATTCCCATATGGTGTATCTTGGCATAGGTCCTTGTTCGAATCGTCAGCGTGGAAGAGAGCATCCGCTGGTGAATTGGCATGCATGGGAGAATCTGCTGCCAGCATCATTCGTAGCCTGCAGTGATCATCGATCATATATGTCTATTGTGCTGCGTGTAGTCGTGTTTATCGACATCTAACACTTAAGCTTCTCTACGATAGTTATATGTACTAAGTTCAATCGCACTAGCGCTATTAATGCTCTGTGCAGGGCTTCTGCATGCTGTGTATTGTATATCTTGCAGCCCGTAGTTATCGGGAATGGACATTGAGTCGTAGACCCGTCCTGCTTCGGTAATCATCTTTCCATGTTTGCTTCGGTGACCATCCAGTCGAGTTCATAGTTGCCCTCTCGCTGGGCGATTTCAGTACAATCTTGGTCGACATTTTGGTAGACCTGTTGGTGCGTGTCTCGGTAGACTGCTTCCGGGTAGACATTTGATTTCTTGGTAGAACATGGTTGTTGAGACACAACCATCGACCTCTTTTTGAATATTCGTTGCTACGTCTGCGACATCATCATATTGATTGCCGATTGCCATTGTGGCTTGGTCACAGTGAAATCATAATTCGGGATTGTAATCGAAATCTCATTGATTCGACACATAATTTGGGTTGGCTATCGCTGTGTCGGCAAACTTCCAGTCATAAGTACTGACCTTGACCTCGGGCATCACAGCCTTCTGACATTAGCCTTTAGTGTCACCACCTTTATTGTCTGACCTCGACGTCTGGCGTCACGGTCTCATAACCTCGCCCATTTGTATCACAGATTCAAAGTATTCAACCTTGTCTCAGACTCCGTGTTGAACGTGCTTGTCGTATGTGGAGTGTTCTAGGCTTCCCTACTGAATTTGTGCGTTCAGGGGTAACATGATCGTGAAGTCGCAACATCTCCGGCATTCTGTGCTCGATTACAGCTGTCTGGAGTAATTGATGTTGTCATAAACTCATCATGATCAATCGTACCCAATCGAACTCTGTACCCGTCTGGTACCGCCTTGTTATCCAGTGTTAGGTAGGGTCCATGTGAACCGCTTCTTGGTGAAAGTCATTTGGTAGGGTTGTTCAGTATTCAGTTCAGTATGCTGTGCGGTATACATCTCCAATAGTGGGTATATCCGGTCGGGCTCCCGGTAATCCCCTGTACGTGATGTGTTTCGCCAATCATATTTGTTCAGTATTCGGTACGCATTGGGTGGTCAAATTCGATCTCCTTCAGGACAGATACTGTAGTCATATCGTAGTCATTCAGTATTAAGTTCAGAAGTCCTTCGGTAGTTGTATTTGAACTTGTTTGGTATGAATTGAAGCTCCTACTCATGATTTGGCAACACAGGCAGCATCCACTCGTCACATGATTGTATGCTCGCTCGCACTCTATCAATTTCCCACGGCCAACTCTTTATACCCACTACATCAATGGTCATTGTGGCTGTATCGAAGTCATCGTCTTGTGTGGGCTCTCACTTGAATTAATCATTTGCTTCTGAGTGGAATTGTAGGTACAGTTGATATCCGGTTGAACTTCTTCACTCTTGATTAGTATTCTGTTATCGATTCTGATTTAGGTGCACTTGTTGCCTCTTCTCCAGGCACGCCCATCGACTACATTCCACCTGCCCATCTCGATCTCCAGGTGGACTTGTCGGAGTCTCGTTCCAGATGTGGTTGCCATGTCTGCATGTAGTTCACTATGTTGTCTCTTCTGTCAGTGCGATCGTTGACTATTCTGCAGGTGCACTCATCGAGTCTAAGCGCAATGATGCTGTCTGTGTTCTCTGCCGGTGAGTGTCCTCCGCAGTGCTCCATCCCAGCACTTCTGGTATGGTAATGCTTTGCAGTCAGGTTGTTGCAGTTCCAACATCTCGCCCAACAACAAGGTCAACACAGGATACAATGGTCAATGCTCCGAAAAAAAACCTTTCGCCATTTCCGGCAGGCAAATACCGCCAAGCAATGAAGCAATATACACCATGACGTCATCAAGCGAATGATGCCAGGAGTGGCTTGGTGGCAAAATGGTCCCAGCTTTGGGAGCATTGCGGAACATATGATCTAAAAAGAAGCTTTCGGCTGAGCAAAGATGGGAAACACACATATTAAGCCACCAAGAGAAAGAGCAATGGATCAAGGATAATGTGGATAGAGAGACCGCTGTGGTACAACAGCAAGTTCAACACACAGAGACAGCGATTATGCAACAGCAGGAAGATATGAGAAATGTTAAAGAGGCACAAATGACAACTACAAAGCCTGAAACATCATTTGAGGAGATATTGAATTCTATCAGAGACAGTGTAAGTGATCTTGCAACTTCCAGCGTGTAATGGCACGGCTGCAGGTGACGTGTCCAGGGCCGGGTAATCCCTGCTTTATATAGTCGGCTCGCCACGAGCCTTAGACCTCTAGCGATAATCTTACCTTACTTACCTTTATACTACTCTACAATATTGACATCCACGTGTGCAACCGTATCTACTGATATACCTGCCTACGAGGCCTTACACTGGCATATGCCTTTACACGATTATCGCTCTTACAATTTCAGATACGTTTTGCATACGGGATTTTATGAAGTTCCCCTTTCCGACGCGTCACAATACTCGTGAGATAACATACAGATTTGGGAGGACCGATTGCATCAGCGAAGTGTTTTGATAAGTCTATCGAATTGAAGTTAACGGTAACAGAGAAGATTTTGTGTGGAGTCTAGAGGCCAATCAGCCAGAGACACGTCATGACACCTATAGACGAGACATCTTACAGACTTGAGATATATACAATCGCAGATAGGAAAGAGGCATGAATTGTCCACCCAATTGAGGTTAACAGTACCAGAGACAATTCCAAGTTGATTCCAGGCCAACCGGCCAGGAGACGCGTCAGCGACCAAGTCAGTCGAAGTCAATTGCAATGAATTCATCATACAAGAACTCGAAGGCTATCAATCTCAGCATCAATGATATTCGATAAGTTACCTTCCAATTGAGTCAATTGACGATTACAGGGACCATGCCAGAGCCCATACATCTATAAGAGTCGCTTCACCGGCAATGCCAAAGCTGGTTATTCCCCAGAGGCGTTTTACGAATTATGCGCGATTCACATCGATCCACATCGCCAACGACGGTTGAAATCCCGATCACGTTCTACACGACTCGATGGAGTCATCTACATTACGGATGCTGTGAGGAATTCCAGCAGCAGCTATGCAATGATACTTAGATTACCGATATGATTACCGGTATCATTGGTCTTTCGACGGGCAAAGTTCAAGATAGTGGACCAGCAATCGCAGATTGTGTGGCAGCTCCGTAAGGGATATATAATTATTCCACCCCCGAATGTTCTAAAGTGGCTAGCAGGTACGATTCGCTACTACTATTGTCAATTATCACCTTTCGCACCTGATTGGACAACCGAATCGAATCATTGTGAGGAGAGAGAGCCATCTGCGCCAACTCTATTCTATTTCGTCAAACAAGAAAATGAAAGCTGATCGCCAACAAGTGAATACGGATGTGCCCCATACAATGGCATATGAAGAGGGTTTTTATGATTGCAGTGGTGATGTTTATTTGTAATCGGGATTCTCAGTATCCACGGGGCTACCGGATGGACCTTCTGGGCACTCTTAGAAGACCAGCGGATTCAGCATGTACTTAAGGTGTGGAGATTCAATTGATGTGTCGTATCCCCATGTGGAAATGGACATTATTTGCTTGTCAGACAGTCCCAATTGGGTGAGGCAAGGTGATTAATTGGTTGTCAGACAGTCCCAATTGGGCGTGACAAGTACGTGATTCACCTCATGAGCTTATTTGTACACATGGTGGCAGCCGCAGTGGATACACGGTGAGCTGGAGACTGATAGGAGTTGCCTTGGTACCAGGCCAAGAATCCTAGTGTCGACTTGCAAAGCAATCGACTTTTGGCTCTGCAACCCCAGGGTGAGCGGAAGAGGTGGCACTGGACCGGGCAGGCCATCAGGTATGCCCCGGCAATGTGCCTGTATCACGGCTGGGGAGGAGACGTGTTCCGAAGGAGATGCCGGTGATCCGGATATTTCAATACTTGGAACCAATGCCTTTGACAATCAACTAGCCAGAGAGGAGGTCATTTGGACGTTCTTCCTAAGAGTGGGAGTTCATATAGGGCTGCTGGGAGTGACCATGGACAGCATCTCTGGTGGTGAGATAGGCACCAGGCACTGGACGAGCGAGCAGGGAGCAGTGGCGGCAACGGCTAGAAAAAATTTCCCAAGGGTATACTCGTGTAAACGTTGTCGGCACGCCGAAACACGAAGGGAGTACTGGACGGCTGGGCTTGGCTCTTCAATGGGCGAACTTTTTAAATCCGGGTTCCTGGATATTCCTCCTTACCGCTCCATATATATCTATTATGAATTGAGAACTAACGTTTGCAGATGGAGCCGGTACCACGACAAGATGGTGCCTACAGACAATGGAGGACTTATCCAGCGATATACGGAGATTTCCTGGAGGTTCAGCAGAGACAAGGCGGAGACACTCCCGCCGTATCGGTCAATTGCAATTAATTTGGAGCCCGGCTACATTTTGCCATCTGGGCAGATTTACAACTTCTCAGAGTTGGGTGGAGCGATATTCACGCAATTGCGTGGATTATGATTACGTGCTCACCAGGCCGGATCATGGATTTGGACTTAAAGATCCCATGCCATATGGACGGATCGATAAGTGGGTATTTTCTTATGATGGACGATATGCCACCGAATGGATTATGGGACTCCGATGAAGAGTCAATGGAAGGCAGACATTATGGAGGTTAGTAAAGATGACCTTTAGAGGGCTTACAGAGCTACAGGAGCAGTCACAGAATGCGGCCCATACGAGCGCTATTATCCACACGGTGGAAACGAATGGCTGGAAAGAACTGCATCACAGCCAGAAATGGATTGCGGCCGGAGATGGATTACAGCTGGAGATGGATTGCTGCCGGAGATGGATCGCAGCCGGAGATGGATAGCGGCCAGAAATGGATAGTGGCCAGAGATGGTTAACAAGAGATGGATCCCGTCCAGAGATGGATCACGGCATGATATGCATTGCGACCTGATATGGATGGATGACAGGAGATGGATGACAGGAGATGGATGACAGGAGATGGATCACGGGAAACAGATGACAATCAATCTCCTTCATTTTCATGAAGATATTGAGGTTATAGGAAGTTATACCCTTCTCGAGATTACGTAATATGATTTGAAGGTACGAAGTTTCAGTCGAGCGCAGATACGCAGATATACGATATACTGCCAGCGGTCTGGTTCCAGCGAGTACAATACCGACCACTATTCAGAGCACTACTCAGAGCACTATTCAGAGATACTGAATCATGCACCTGTATGCCCGAGTTCTAATGCCCAATACATCCCGAATCAGATCCCGAGTTTCAGCTACAATGCCGATACCGCACAAGCCTTAAGAGATTAATCTTAGGCAGAGCAACGATCTTTAAACTGGGGGACGACAGTGCCAGAATCGGAACAACCCCTACCACAAGTTACCGCACCGGAAGCGCAGAAAAGAAGTACCGTGAAGCGCATTCACCAATCGAGAAGGCTAGCAACGGCGAAAAGTGCACGCAGGGAAGTGATGGGAAATGCATTTACAGATGAATTAAGAAGCCGTATGAGACGAAGTCGTCGGCAGAGCCACGACTTACAAAGGGGGGATGACCATACCGGAATCAAAATCAATCCCTACCCAAGTAATCACTGTACCAGAAGTGCTGCGAGGAAGCACCGTGGACCGCACTTTCCGGCAGAGAATCGCAGCTGGAGATTAGTCGACGAACGTACCTTGGAAGTGATCACCAGCAGAGTCAACAAGCGTACGTGGAGAGGAGTCAACCAGTGCACCTTGAGATAAAACGACAAGCGAACTCACAAAACGACGATGTGGATACCCAGCCAAGCGACAACAAGCACACCAGGAGAAGGAGCGGAAAGCATACCCGGAGGAAAGCCAGCGAGCAATTGGAGATGATAAGTGCACCAAGCACAGGGCGGATGTCAAGTGTACCTTCAAGTGCACCGACTTGGAGGATGATCAGTGCGACTACAAGTGCACCGGAGAGATAATGAGAAGTCAAGCAAGTTTGATCTATGCCGAATGAGTGCAATTATGTCTACCAAAGCAGTTCCGAACGAGACCAAAAATGATCTACACTTGGTACGAGTTACAAGTGTGAGATTGGATGGTCAGATGCCGCACATTCCGGAAGTGGAGATATGGAGGACGGTGTCACTTTGGATGTTCCTTCTTCTCTTTTGTTCTCTTCTGGTTACTTCTTTACTTTATTACTTCTTTGGATCTCGGCCCAGTACAAATGGCGTCGGCACGGGTTTTTACCAACTCTGGAGACAAGGCAAGTGGAGGTGGACTTTCCCGGTGCGCCGGATCCGCCGAAGGGCTACCATACGGTACTAATCGGTTGTGGGATTTATGGGTTCATACGTTTGCGTACGTTGAATAGTTGTTTGATTGTTTCCTATTCTTTCCTACTCTTGTACGGGTTTGTGCAGCCCAGGGGGACTGCACCTAAAGAGGGGGATAATGTAATGGCACGGCTGCACGTGACGTGTCCAGGGCCAGGTAATACCCGCTTTATATAGTCGTCTCACCAGGAGCCTTAGATCTCTAGCGATATTCTTACCTTACTTACCTTTATACTACTCTACAAAATTGACATCCATGTGTGCAACCGTATCTTCTGATATACCTTCCTACGAGGCCATACACAGGCGTATTTCTTTACACGGCGCTGAGGAGGATGGGGATAAAGAGGATGATGATGAAGAAGATACAGAGCATGGCAAGCTGAGCAAAAATGACAAACCTGGCTGTGTGATGAGCACAATCTCCAAAACGGTACAGCAGCGCACAGAGAAATTTTGTCAAATCAAGATGAGGCTTGAAGAAGTGACAAAACTGGAATGGGAGGTTGTGCCAGACTTCTTCCGTGAAAGAGATATGATGTATGGGACAATTGAATTCAACGTTCCGGCAGTTTTAAAGCATGAAACAGACACGACTGCAGCCACACCATTGCCAATAACCTTTGGAGAGCATATGCCCACTCGTGATGTCGTCTACGGACAATTAAAAAAGTCACAAGTGATGTCTCGAGTAGGAAGTAGTCAAATGTGGCTGTGTTAGGAGAAACCTCAGTGACACAATCACATATCATCTCTCATGCCAGATGTGGTACCACATTCGTCACAGATGGATATTGCGAAGCCTGTTAAACCCTTACGCTTTTACCCCTGCTGACAGCATCCCTAGCAACTTACCATATAGAAATCGGATTTGCACGAAGACATCGTGACGTCTCCTGTGTCACAGGAGAAATACCTAGTCAAATACGTATTTTTGACGATGTATCTTATGCAAAAGCACTTTTTGTACCTATTTTGTTATCTATCAGCATTTTCTGAATTTCAGTGACAAAATTGTGAGACAGTACTATTTGTCAGTGTGTGTGAAAGGGTCATCAGGGACATGCAAAAGTTCCACACACCAAATCAAGTTGATAGATGACAAAAAAACATTATATCATATTGCCTGTGATGGTTAAATAATATAGCAAAACCTAAATTTGAGACCAAATTTACTACCAAACTTTAAGTTAATAATGTCATACAACTCATAGAAGGAGAGGTCAATGCGCATCCTGACCCCGGATAAACGTCAGCCATCAGGCTGCATTAATCCAGGCATCCAACTACATAACGCTCCAATCAGACCGCCTGCCTATGGTCGAGAAAATGAAAATTGCTTATAGTAAGTCAATTCAATTGAGGAGAATGAGCTGAATAAGGAATAGTCAGGATGTCAGGCTATATATATTGAAAACTAGTAGATGGATTATTATACAGTCATCGCCGGCTGAAAGCACTGAAATGTGATGGACCTAGATCACTTATCATTCCGATAACGTATATATTGGTAGCTCATACACTGTGAGGTCTCGAAGCTTTTGGATCCATATGATAACACCTAGATCCAGTATATTGGCTGCCATCAAAGACTGTATGCATTTTGTGTACAATTGTTGAGCACCCAATGACTGTTAGTATGTCTCTAAGGTGAGCTTTAAGATGGGCGTCAATGAAGCAGCAATGATTTATAGTTCTGCCCGTTCAGCAATCACACGGCTGCATAGTCGCACCCATCCAAAAAGGATGTATTACATTACACAAGCGATATGTCTTAGGACGTTCATCCCTCAATGAAGTCAATGACGGCAACAGCGATGATTCCGATGGTCCAATGGCGACCGAGATGCGTCACAGCTGATGTTGACAATTCCTACGAGTACCGAGAAACATGTCCAAATTCTGTTCAACGAGATATTTGCCATACAATCAACTGAGAAGATTACCTTCTGACGGGTGCAATCAAGCACCGATTGGTGAACAAGATGCAATTATGATCACGCTACCTCTTAACGCGTCAATTGACCAGGAAAGAGCTATATCAAAAGTTGTAGATGATATTTGAAACAACACGGCTACATTTCATGGTGAAACACACCAATGACGTGCACTCAGGAGACGATCAACAAAGCGCAGTTATGGGAAGCCGAATGAAGCCCACAGATGAATGAGAAGCAGCCTACCAGCAATGAGGGCTTCTGAAAGTGATGAAAGAAGCCCCCTTTAGGAGCAGAATAAACCGCCCTGACAGAGCAGAACAATTCCAGAATCGAAGTACACCTACAGAGGAGATACTACCCGGATGAATGAAGTGCAACTACAAAGGTCAAGGACCTACAGATGAGAATCATTGCACAGCACAAATTGCACTGCTGTTGAAGTACCCCTACAGATCTATCACTCAAAAGCAGCGCCATCCACAAGTCAAATGCGCCTACGAAGATGCGGAACCTGCCAAGGGAAGATATTATATGAACAATATGAGATGAACTGCGTCTACGTGGTTCGAAAGCCATCATCCAGAACTCTATGACCTGCGGAATTTTTACAATCTTGCACACGCCATCGTTCAGAGTGGCTGAGGTCAGCGTTCGGAAACCCTAGTCCGGGCAAAGGATATGATATGCATGCTTTCTGGCACTGAGCTACCATCATGTCGAGGGGAGAGCACAGAGATCTACTCATCGCGGAAGCGATTATTGTCGTTAGAAACTCTAGAGATTTGCACGATATTGTAAAAACCAAACTCGGTGAACCCGAATGTAGAGGTCTTAGCTGCATGATGCTCTTGGCTGCAACAATTGGTGATCTCCTTCCTAGCGAAGATATTCCCCTGGCTTTCGCTCTACCAGTGGAAGATTGCATTGGATTTGTGGGAGCTATGGTAGAGGGGACTGACGAAATATGTGAGTACCATCGTAGGTTGGATGAGCAAGCAGGAGCATCAGCGGTAGTTGTGGCAGAAGAGAAACCCAACTCGGGTATGCTTGAATGACTGCAACTGGCTCTCCCAGTCACCGAGTGAACCCTGCATGCCACGATCATGCTCCATTGTATCGGGCCCGCAGTTCCGCGACTCCTGGGTTTTCCCCTTCACTGCCTCCATTCGTGTCTATTCGTTTAGCTAACAGGGGTGGAACAGATGCGGAGTCATACGACTGAGTCCAAAATTTGCAGCTAATTGTGAGACAATTGAGACCAGTGAAGTGAACATGCAGTGCCGGAGATAGATGGCAAGAGACAAATCACGGGAGCGAGACAATCAGTGGTATTTGTCATATGATGATGTCAAGGTTATATGAAGCTATACCCTTTTTGAGATCACTGACTACTGAGTTCATGGTATGAGAAGATGAAATTGAGCACAGAGATGCAGACACATAAGATACCGGTGATGATGCCAGAGTTACAAAGCCAAATACAATTCAGTATCCGTGTCGGTAATTCAGTGCGATGAAGTCACAATGCCAAATGCGATGCCGACTCAACCTCGGCAATCTTGACATATCCAGATGCTACAACAATAATCAACTTCTGAATCAACACAGAATCAAGCCTGATGACATATTGATATGGGACCGTGAGATGCGGTATCAGATTCATTGTCGGCGGAGCAATTGAATTCAAAAAAGAGGAGAAAGACCATACTGGAATTAGGAACAACTCTACAGCGAACAATCACCGTACCAGAAGTGCAGGAACAAACCTCCACAATGCTCATTCACCAATAGAGGAGACTAGCGATGGCAAATGCACCTTCGGACCAATCCACTAGTAGATTCAGAGAACGACAATAAGTGCACCACCTCAAGTGATGGCAACTACACGAACAGTTGAATCAGCAGGCACACCCGGAGGAGAGCCAGCGAGCGCACCACATGATTGCAGATGATAAGTACATGCAGCATACAATGGATCTCAGGTGAACGTTCAAATACCACTTCCAAACGAGATACCAATTGACTCTAACAAGGCTACCGAAACAGTTCCAGACAAGATACTGAATGACTGCGATATGGCTTCTGAATTTGTCCCTACCGAGATTGAATATCACCACCGACTGTAATGAATAACCTCCCGAATGGCATCACCAGACAGAGTCGGTATAACTACCAACAGAGGATCACCGAATTCTCCCAGCGATGAATATCACTGCCGAAGTACTTCACACGAAGATTCAGCGGACATCAAGAAACTCTCACCGAACGGCATACAGAACTAACTGCCAATCCTCCTTACCGAAAGCCTACCAAATGACTCCCGACAAGCAAAGGGATATCCTATCGAAGCTGCCTACTAAGATGGCCTCAGAGATGTCGAGCAAGAATGGACCAATGCTATCCGCCAAGGAACTTTCACCGAGAAGAGGTCTGCCAGGACCCTACTGAATGCCGAATCACAACATGGCAAAATCTGCAAATGCAATGTACAAAGCAGCTTTCCCATAGCAGAAGTGCTCTTCCTACATGGCGAGTATGAACTGCCAAGATGTTAACATGTTAGATATCGATCAATGATATGCCACCAACACCGGATGCAATTGTCATCCATTGTGCCACCCCCGAGCGGTCACCGCAAGTGCTATATGCGAATTACAGTAACAATGCTTGCAGAGGAAGCTTACAGCATTGTCCAAAGTCAAGACTGGATCCACGTGATGATCGACTGTTTCACCTACATTTCACCCTAGCCAAATCCAATGATGGGTGTATACCTAGAATCAACTTTATGAAGCGAATGCTGAGCCGAATTCGGTCTCAAGGAACCAATGATTCCCAATTTCAATTTGATTACAATCCCGAATCACCATTGAATCACAATTCCACTTCGGAGATAGAAGTGACACTGCTACCGAGCCACAATGGCAATCGACAATTCGATATGGTGAAGAAGACGTCGACGGAGCAACAAGTTTTCAAACGGGGGAGATAACCACCTCTACACAATCAAATCCTACCAACACCTCAAAAGCCCACCGGTAGCCAATCTACCAAGACATGTATCAGGAAGTCGGCCAGTCGAGTCCTACTGACAAGTACACCGGCCAACCAGGAGGCAATCAACTGTGAGCGCAACCATGATGTTGACCGGAGAGCCACCCCAGTGGACATCCAAAGATGATCACCGAATCATGATGAACATACAAGTCAATGCCAAGTACCAATGACAACTGGCTGCAACATATATTCTGGAGAGCATGTGGAAGCACTACAAAGAGCTCAGACAGCCCTAGCATGCTTGAACTTCGTAAGTATAACCATTTTAGAGAAGCTTACTTGTTACATGTGAATGAATGAGACGCAACTACACACAGTGCAATTGATGTATACAATTGATGGCTACAACCGATGCCGGCAGCGTGAGCTCCCATCGAGGCCGATTACTAAGCAGAAGCTCTACCACCCTAATTTGACAATGACCAACACGGAGGTACGAGTAACAGGAATGCTGGTCGTTCCTTGGAGCATGGGTTTGGAAGTTGAGATATGGAAACAGAATCACCTTTCGATGATTTCTTGTGTCTCTCTTCTTTGCTTCTCTTCTTGGATCTCGGCCCAGTAGAAATGGCACCAGCATGGGTTTTTACCACCTTCAGAGTCAATCAAGTGGAGGTGGATGTTCCATGTGCGCCAGCTCCACCCAAAGATCACCCTGGACGGTACTGATCGGTTGTGTGACTTGTGGCTTCATATAATTGCGTACCTGGAACAGTTGCTTGATTGCTTCCTTTCCATTTCTTTCCTTTCCTACTCTTGTACAGGGTTATGCAGCTCAGGAGGTCTGCATATAAAGAGGGGGATGATGTAACGGTACAGCACGTGAAGTGACCAGCGCCGGGTAGCGCCCATAGTATATAGTCGGCTCACCATGAGCCTTAGGTCTTTAGCGAGAATTGTACCTATACATTTTCACCTACATTCACCTGGGTCCACATTTGCAACCATATCGACTGAATTACCATATGTAATTCTATGTAGTCGAGCGCAGGTGTACGTGCCATTTCAACTATCTTCTAAAAATCAGAGTTAATGAAGTGTCAACCATTTTCCGTCTTGCATCTTGGATAATCACTTGGCTGTGCAATGGCATTTACCCATAATCACAGTATTGGCTGCCTTGATGGCCAACAATGCTAGCAATGATATAGCTACTACCTTCTGAAAATGACCCTCAATGGAGCGTCAACAATATTTGGTCTTGCACCTTAGATTGTCGAAGGGCTATGGAACAGCATTAACCAATAATCATCATATCGGCTGCCTTTAGTCACAAAATGGCTAACAACAATATTGCATCCACCTCCTAAAATGGAGTCTCAATCAAGTGTTCATGTTTTTGGGTTTTGCATACTGGATAATCAAACGGCTATGCAGGGGTATTATCCCATAATCAGAGTATTGGCCACCATTATTTGCAAAAATGCTTGAAACGAGAACACTACTACCTCATAAAAATGTTTGTCAATGGAGTGTCAACAATATTTGGTCTTTCATCAGTGATCATCCACGAGCTATGGAACAATATTCACCCATAATCATTCCATCAGCCACCTTCATGGGCAACAACGCAATAAACGATTTCGCTACTAACTTCTAACAATGAACATCAATGAAGTGTCAATGATTTTTGGTGTTGTATCATGGTCAATCAAAGGGCTATACAACAGCATTTACCCATAATTAGTGTTAGCAACAGATCCGGCTGTGGACTGGAAAACCAGTTCGGTTAAGTTCCAGACGAATCCAAATACCCGACCAGCATTTTCTTGGTGGGGTTGTTACCCGGACTGGATATATACCTGTGGTTTTATAGCCGGGTTGAACCCGCACTGCCGTTCCATTTTACAGGTCTTGCAACGTTTACTCCAATTCAATATCAGAGTTTTGATAGTATCATAACATGATTAATATGTAGATTGGGCAGTTTTCGCTACTCGTTCACCTCTAGCTTCAAGATTTGTGATTCGGCCAAAATCAATTCCGTCGCTGTATAATACCATGATATTGTAAGCGAAATTGGCAAGTTTCCGATAGCCACTTAACAAATATTTGTTGAATCGCAAATCTGACAGCGGCAGGTAAAAGAGCAGCTGGAACTGCATGAGGAGTGTTTGCAACGGTTCCAGGTTACCTCGCTTTGGTCTGGGGCGGAACCGAACTGAAGGCCCCGGTCTGGGTCAGAAACCGCCAAGCAATCCGAACCAGGCAACAAATGCCAGGTTTTTACCCGGCCTGGACACAAACCAGTGGTTTTTTGGCTGGGTGGAATCTAGACTGCAGTTCCATTTTCTGGTTCCTCCACCTTTGACTCCCAATAACTGTCTGAGTTGTCATCATATCGCGACATGACTGATATGTAGATTTTCAAGTTTCCCCCACCTTCTTTACCTCCCGCATTCATATTTGGGATTGGACCAATCTTCGTTGAATCGCTGTCAAATAACACCACAATGTTGGCAAATTTCGCGGGTTTTTGATAGTGACTCAACGAATAATGGTCAGATCGCAAATCTGAATGTGGGAGGTGAAAAAGCGGATAAAACTGGACAATCTACATATTAATGATGTCATGATATGATCACAACTCAGATACTTAATCAGAGCTCAAGTTGTAAGGTTAAAATAGTGGGTTGTTGGTGGTAAACCGGCCCAAGTGCAACGGACTGGGTTTTGGTGGGGTACAACCAGTAGCAACGGTCCGGTTCCAGGTAGAAACCGAACCCAGAACCGAACCAGGATTTTGTCCTTGATGCTAACACTATGCACAGCATATGTATTTATCATGTCATGATACAAACTGAACTCAGATACTTAATTGGAGCCAAAATTGTGCACTTGCAATACAGGGTTGTTGCTGGTAAAACCGGCCCATTTCCAATGGTCCAGGTTTTTCATGGAGAAAAAGCTGTTGCTACAGCCCGATTTCAGGTAGAACTGAAAGAGAACGCAACCCGAGAATTTGGACACGTTGTAAACACTACCCATAATCGTACTATCAGCTGCCTGTATGGGTAAAACTGCTACCATCCATATCGCCCCTGGCATCCAAAAATGAGCCTCAACATACTAGTGTCAACACTGCCTGTAGGGGCTCAGTTAGCTGCACAGTGACATACTGCACTGCATTGTTCCTTAATCAAGTTATTAGCCATCAGTCATCTCTGTATGTCTCTTTATTCAACTTCACAAATATGCATGCCATCTCTTACAGGTCGGGATTTTACTTTGCTTGTAGATTTAAAGTCAATATTTATGAACCAGCATTTTACTCCACTATAACATTACTTTTGACAGCCACTGAACTCGAATTACCCAGCTGTCAAATTCCTACTGCGATGTCAGATTCACAATGTTTAAATACCTCATTACTACAAATTATGGTATCACCCAAAAATAAACGTGTCTTTATTCATAATTGGAACCACCTTACCTTACAAATCACATTTGATGTTTCAGGGGCTTCTCTGAATATAGGCTCGAAGCGTCTTATGGCTTGGAATAATTCTAGATATGCGCATACGCGGCAATTCTATTTACACTACAGAATTGAGGAGACCGGCAGCCCTAGCAGCATATGTATCATTTGTCACCAAGTGCTGTGCTATCCATTCGAACATCAGACCAGCTCAATGGGGAAACACTTGTTGGCAAAAGCACGTATCGCAAAGGTAAACTTATTAACAGAGTTGCAAGTTACCAAATTGACTAATTCAACAGTCGATGAAACAGCTGTGGCCATACTGAAGAGACTAGGATGTCGTTGAATTGCAATTGTAGGTTTGCAAATGAAATTCATATTTGACTTTTCGGTTTTATTTATATTGACTGATTTGACCGCCAAAATGCTCCACACTGGCAGCAAAGGACTTTGATACTGCCAAATTTCACCAAGTCACCTGGAATCACTACCTCATGTTAGGATTTCTTTCCGCTCATTTTCCAAGAAACCATATATCACATCTGGAGCTACGACCATTATAAAATGCATTACGCAGCGAGTTGGTGCTGCCATCCACCAGCAAGCTGAGCAACATTTGCCTGGCGGAATACACACTGACACTGGATGCAATTCAAAAGCAATTGCCATCAAGAAATACAGTGAGTTTAGCTTTAAATAGGTGCACATCAACGTACGAACAAACTAGCCATAATGTCGGTTATTGTTTACTATATGGATCTAACTTGAGTATTGTGCGAAGTACACCTTGCTTATGATGAGGTTGATAACCAATTGGTTTCCATGTTCGAAATCTAATTAAGGAGGTCAGAATAAAGACTCAATATACAGATGCACAGCTAGCCGATCATGTGAAGGAAGTTCTCGATCGTTTTGAGCCTACCGATGGCCATTTGCTTGGAATTACAACTGATAATGCTTCCTCAAAGTATTCAATTCCTCGGGAATTACAATCAACCCTTGAGGCCTCCAGAATCCAGTGGTCTGCATTGAAAAACCTCATACCAAGCATGTTGCACTTCATTCAGCTTGCTTTGGGCGTATTGATGAGCAGTCTGATTGTAAACGGCCACACCAAGTCTTGGAAAGCCCATCAGTGCAATCCGCAATTTGGAGAGAATGATAGTATTCATATTGGGAATAGTCAAAGACTTCGAAAAGAGGGCAATGTTAGAATCAACACAGTGTCAGCCATGAGGCCAGGTTTAACAAAGATAATTGAGAAAGTACATATTTCAACATATTTTAAAAGTCCTGAAACTGAACTTTTTATACCAGAGAATGCATGCTGTATTGGTTATGCTGACACCTGGTCGTTGAAACAAGTTCATTGACTGTCAAAAAGCCAAAGTACAAATTACAGTACTACTTATTATTGATGTAAAGACATGGTGGAATTCTATAATGAAGTTGCTGGAGGGGGCCTACCAATTACGAGAATTCACCCACGAGTGGCTTAAGAATCCAACATACATTGATTACAGGCCACTTTTGACAATTAGTGTTAGCAACCGGACCATTTTGGGACCATTAATACTGTACTGGGTAAAAGAAAACCCGGAACCGGCTGCTTCGGTTCCGGTTTTTACCAAACATTTCCCTGAATTAAGTCCAGCAATATTGATCAGAGAATTTAGAGCTTGGTATGTGACTTATGTAGCTTTGCATCCAGTATCTTTTGGTGGTCTCCGATTTTCAATATCTTCAAAACTCAGCAAGTGGCTTTGAAAATACAGTGATTTTTCGCCCACAATCCATGTTTTTGCACCATATCTTGCCTAGTTTTGAAGATATTGAAATTTGGAGATAATCAAAAGAGGCGCCCTGCAAAGTTGCATAATTCACTTACCAAGCCCTAAATACTCTGATCAATATTGATGGTCTTAATTGGGCAGTTCGCTTAAAAAATCATTCATATTTATGTGGTAAGGCCATTGCCACGCAGATCTATAATACTGGCCAGTTCCAGATATGAAACCGTTGCTAACACTAGCTGTAGCTAAGAAAAGGACTCAATGGAAGGAGGACATATACTTTGCCATAATATTTGCGCAGCAATACCTGTCCAAATATTATACTGAAGTTACTCCTACACCGTGTATGCTTCTCATGTCAGCACATATCCTTGATTCTTCCTGGAAGTTCTAATTGCTTAGGATGTGGGACAAGGTTCTGCATATTAATCTTGAAAACAAGACTACTTATAGTATCCATTACGAGGAGGCATTTCTGAAGTATGTACAGAACGAAAACTGTGCCAAACAGCCACGTTTGCCCATTACTCAACCCGAAAGCATACTCCCCAACAATCTTTTCTCTCCCCTAATCGCTTCAGGATCTAGTCAATCTTCTTATGATCTATACGATTTGTCCGACAGTGATGAAAAATACTTAATACATAAAAATGGGGCCAGAACGACGGCTTGCCAAACCAAGTACACAGCACGATTACTGACTGCTGCCAGACTTTATTTGAATTCACCACCAGAATTAACACAAAACTGGGCGCAAATTTAACCGAATCATAATGATTACCACACTGACTATAAGGTGATTAGCAGTCAATGTTGGATCCTGCATATCACAGACAGGTGGCAACAGCAAGAGGAAACACACTCAATGTACGCCGATTATGCTAATGCGGCATGTGACATATTCTCTATCTTACTACATGGTGTTGCAGTGGAGGCCAATTTTGCCCTTGGACGAGATGTGGTCGGGTGGAGGTATTCAACCACCGCAGGCGAGATCATTCACAAAAATGTTCTAGTTAGGCAGTTTGCATGAGCCACTAACTGGTTATTACCAAGCAATGACCCAGTATTGGATACGACAAATACTGATAATGACTTGGAAATGAAGAGAGAGGCAGAGCTAGTGTTAGCAACGGGTCCAAATTCCCAGTTCGGTTCCAGGTCAGGTTCCAATCCGGAACAGGACCGTTGCAACGGGTTTTACCACACGAAAACCCGGACCGGTATTACCACCAAAACCCACTATTTCACCCTCACAACTTTCGCTCCAATTAAGTATCTGAGTTCTGATCGTATCATGACATGATCAGTACATAGATTGTCTATTATTAGCCACTCTTTCACCTCCCGGGTTCATAATTGCAATGTGACCAATATTTGTTGAGTCGCTATCGAAAGCCCGCAAATTTCGCATCAAATTTGGCGTTATTTCACAGCGACTCAACAAATATTGGTCGCAATGCCATTCTGATTGCGGAAGGTGAAAGAGCTGCTAAAACTGCACAATCTATGTACTGATCATGTCACGATTCGATCAGAACCCAAAAATTAATTCGAGCCAAAGAACTGCCAAAGTTATAGGAACCATAATATGGATCCGCGGTCCAGTTCCAACCCGGCCAAAAAGTGCGGGTTTATATCCGATCCGAATAACAACTCCACCAAGACAAAGCTGGTCGGGTTTTTGGTGGGTCCGCAACCGAACCGAACCGAACCACTGGCCAAAAACCGGACTGCTGGCAGGTTACCCAGATCCGTTGCTAACACTGGGCAGAGCAAAAGAACTTGCACTGAATGGCTAAGATCCACTGCTTTTTGGAGATGTGGCAGGATAGCCAGAACCGGCATGCTACTCAGCATGAATCTCGGGCTCAAACGAAGCAAATAACCACCGTAAGATACACTTCAGATAATGAAGGTATTGTCAAAGCATCCTAGTCAAACTTTCAACATGATGGTGTCGCTGCATTTACATTGTCCGAAAGATCACCTGTGGCACCAGCTTTGTTTGCAAAGGACCTCCCTGGCAGACGACCTCAAGTATTAAATGTCTGTTGAATCATACAAATTGACTGCCATCCTGAGGAAAGAGATGGGGGTAATGTACCTGAGGGCATTTCGGACTCTGACAATTGGCTTGACTGGAATGGGCACTAGGATAATCCCAATAACAGTAAAGACAACTGGGAGGCGGACAACAAATTGACGATAGAACTAGATAATGGCATTAAGTATCCAGACACCCCAGACCAGCGGAATGTGAGTGCCACACTGAATGTTCCCGGATTAATTTGGCCAATACCAAGGTCAAAAAACCAGGCTGAAAAGGTGGTGATGACGGTCAGTACAATGGAAACGAAAAGGAATATGGGGATCAAGAAAAAGTAGGACAGAATGGGTCAATGTGTCTTCACCAGGTTCTTTATGTAGTTTAACCAAGAATTTCGTTTAGAGAAATATTATGGGAGAATATTAAGCAATCGTCTGTGATTATTGGTTAATGTACAGAAGTATAACAGACCAACTGAATTATTTGGCTAGAGGTATACATTTTAATAGGATGAAAGCGACCAGTGCAAGAAGATTACTCGGCTCAGCTTTGCAAAAAAGGCCGAGTCTCAATCAGGCAGAAAGGCAACTATCAGCGTCAAATAGTTATGATTGCAATTGTTGATGGCAGCAGATGTTGAATGGACAATACATTAAAATGACCATCAATGGAGTGTCAATGATTATGGGTCTTGAAAGTATGGGAATTGAAATATGATTTAGTCGCTGCTATGCATAACCAACGTGTTGGCTGTCATTATAGGCGAAATAGCTAACAGTACGGTTACTGCCCCATTCTGAAAATGAGTATCAATCCAGTATTAATGATTTTTGGCATTGCAACATGGGTAACTGAAGTGGAAATTAGTTGCAGCCATCCATAAATACAGTATTGGCTGCCTTCGTCAGGAAAAACATATTCTCTCATGTGTAATCTTCCGCAGGCTATATGGCCTACCGTAACCTCCCGTAACACCAATGCCACCACATAATGAAAAACACCCCAGAGCTGTGTTCAATAAGGCACAATGATACACCTATAATTTACCGATAGCGTAACTGTATTATTACTGTAATGCAACTGTAGCACATGTATTATATACTGCAATTTATGGATAATACTATATATTCAAGAGTTACTTATTTATTTACTACTCTAACATGTGTACACTCTGACTCTCATGACTCCAACAAACTCACTCCCACAACTCTGACATGCTCACTCTAACAACTCTGATATACTCACTCCCACTCCAACTCTGACATGCTCACTCTCACCTCTCTGACAATGTGGCTTCGCTGGAAGCAAGGTGGTAGTGGTGGATCTGGCTTCGCTGGGAGCAAGCTGTTAGCGGTGGAATGCTCACTCTCACCTCTCTGACACTCTGGCTTTGCTGGGAGCCAGGTGTTAGCGGTTGATCTGATTTCGCTGGTAGCAGTGGATCTGGCTTCGCTGGGAGCCAGCTGGTAGCGGTGGAATGCTCGCTCTCACCTCTGACAATCTGGCTTCGCTGGGAGCAAGCTGTTGGCAGTGGATCTGGCTTCGCTGGGAGCCAGCTGGTAGTGGTGGAATGCTCGCTCTCACCTCTGACAATCTGGCTTCACTGGGAGCAAGCTGTTGGCAGTTGATCTGGCTTCGCTGGTAGCAGTGGATCTGGCTTCGCTGGGAGCAAGCTGGTAGCAGTGGAATGCTCGCTCTCACCTCCGACAATCTGGCTTCGCTGGTAGCTGTGGAATGCTCACTCTCACCTCCCTGACAATCTGGCTTCGCTGGGAGCAAGCTGGAAGCAGTGGAATTCTCACTCTCACCTCTCTGACAATCTGGCTTTGCTGGGAGCAAGCTGGTAGCGGTGGATTGGGCTTCGCTGGTAGGGGTGTAATACATGATTTCGTGGAAGAATAATTGAACAGTAAAATACCCAATGCTGGTGATTGTGATGGTGGTGATGGTGATGGTGTTGATGGTGATGGTGCTGATGGTGCTGATGGTGATGGTGTTGATGGTGATGGCAGTGATGGTGATGGTGGTGCATCAGCAACAACTCTAGATTCCGTCAGAAACACCCGGGTGTTCCGGACGGCTCTGACGGCTCTGACGGAACCTCGTACCCTCTGACGGAGAATTACACGCTTCCCGTCGCCCAGGCGACGGGTCCGAGTTTACTGGACTGATGTAGTGGCCTTCAGGTGCACCTGGGAGCACCTGGGAGCACGTTGAATCACAGTAGAGCAGTCTGGGAAAAACATCTTCTTTGGGAATGCTGCTGGTGCGCCTGGAAATCATAGCTACTACTTCTCGTTCAACGATTTTCAAAACTTATGCATTCTCATCTATGTATCTATGTATCTATATAGCTACCTATCTACACACGGTATATCTGGATTGGCAGCACGCGGTGATTGAGAGCAATTCGAGGTGCGCCTGAAGATGACGTTCGAGTGAACTCAGAGATACGCTCCGAGGCCGTGATCGAGCGAGTTTGGAGATGCACTTTGAGGCCGTGATCGAGCGAGTTTGGAGATGCAATTGGAGACCGAGATCGAGTAAACTCAGAGATGCACTGGGAGGCCGTGATCGAGCGAGTTTGGAGATGCAATTGGAGACCGAGATCGAGTGAACTCAGAGATGCACTGGGAGGCCGTGATCGAGCGAGTTTGGAGATGCACTTTGAGGCCGCGATCGAGCGAGTTTGGAGATGCACTTTGAGGCCGTGATCGAGCGAGTTTGGAGATGCAATTGGAGACCGAGATTGAGTGAACTCAGAGATGCACTGGGAGGCCGTGATCGAGCGAGTTTGGACATGCACTTGGAGGCCGAGATCGAGTGAACTCAGAGATGCACTCCGAGCTGTGATTGAGCGAGTTTAGAGATGCACTTGCAGCAGGCTATGATCGAGAGAGATTAGAGGAGTACTTGGAGGCGGTCGATCTAGAGGCGGTCGATGGGAGGCGCGCCAGGTGCTGAGACTCTATTCATCGGTTAGTTAACTCGAAACCGTGGGAATGTGACGAGGTGACTTTACCTTTGAAGCTCCTATGGAGAAGTGGCTGGTGGCAGTCGAGCTGTATGGAGGTACGCCGGAAGCTGAAGCTACATTCAGGGGTCAACTCGAAATCGAGAGAATGAAGGGACAACAGACAATCTTAGGTGTATGCGGCACTCGGTGTATGCTGCACTCGGTGTATGCTGCACTCGGTGTATGCTGCACTCGGTGTTATCTCATGATGATTGCATGGAGAGATAGAGACGGATGACTTAACTTTGTGTTCTTGCAATGATGGTAGAGTTGTGGACAAGAAAGAGAGAGATGGGGGATGAAAATGAGAACGATATGGAGGATACGAGCGGACCTGAGAAATCAGGGGTACGACTTCCCTGATTGGGTTTAGAAGACCTCGTATTGGTGTTATTAGCCACCAGATCAGGACTCGTACCTGCCGTATTGGGAATGGACAATTTACTCGCACAGGAAATTCTCTCAAGTCCCAGTTTCTCATGATGATTTCCCCCATCTCCTCTGATCTCTATCATTCTTGTGCTCAACTCTACCATCACCTAAGAACATGAAGTTAAGTCATCCCTCTCTATCTCTCCATGCCATGATCATGACTTAACACCAAGTACAGCATACATCAAGTACAGCATCATCCCAAGATTGACAGTCTCCTGCTCCCAGCCAGTTTCCCATCTCTCGGCGGACGCTGTTGTACTCAACTCTCTACATTCCCACAATTACAAGTTAACCGATGGATAGAGTCTCAGCTGCCATCACGCCTCCCTCCAAATCGACCTCTTCCAAGTACTCCTCCAATGTTACAGGGGTGTATACCCTAAGTAACTCAACTAGGTATCTACTGATACTGAGGTAAGTACTAGGTCCACAGCGGTGGATCCTAATCCTTTATCCTAAATACTGCCAAGGCTATCGGAGGATTCCTGTTCAGAGGATTTGATTCGTAAGGCTCTGAAACTTAGCGCTGTCCCTGGGTCAAGTTTAATTTTCCTTATGCAGGTTTTGACCCAGTGATTTCCTTTCCGATCTGAGGGCCAAACACAATGTAAACACTCTCCAACGCCTTTCCTTCTTTCGATCTCAGCTTCGTCAATTCCCTCTGTCTTAGAATAATCTGGTCCCTTCTTATCCTTCTTAACTCTAAGGGAAACCTTTGTTGCTGCTAAGGGGTTTATTCGCCCAGACCTAGTCGTCCCCTTGGCCTTAAGAGCCGCAAGGTTTCTGAATCTTTGGGAGTCTCGTAAATATTCCTCACTCCTCTAGTATCTTATCCTGATAACTCGAATCGTTATCCTGCTGTGGCTCTTGGATCATAGCTAAATTATCCTAGGCACTTATAGTATTTCGGACCTGGTTCGTAGGTTATCGATGTGAACGACCAGTCTGGCTTGTAGTCCTATAACTCAGGATATCCACCACACGCTTTGAGCCAGGAAAATATACTGATTGCTTTTGGCGAATGCGATAATCTTCTCCAAGGCGTAAATTATAATATCGCTATCATTCTCAATGGATATAGTCATTCCCCAGAAGATCGTATCGCTCCTACTTAGTCTGTCGCAAATAAGGGTGCGGGGCTGCTGCTACACAAAGCTAATAGATTCTCAGTATAGATAGAATAAGAATAGGTATCATACAAACGCAATGATAAATAAGGATATTTCTCCGCTGATAAGTATCGTTTTTCTCACTAGCTGTTCAAGCTTGTTCCTCTCATTGTCAGAGACAATGTGATCTCATTATAGTCTTTTGAATCCCATTTCAGACTATGATTAAATCCCTCAATGATAGCCATGTATCTGTGCGTCTTACACTCGTAGATTGCGCCTGATAGAGGTGGCCACCCGTCCCTTTGGTTATCGTGTTCATGCATGATATCATATCGGTTCATTAATTAGACCATAACTTCAACTTTGACATCTTGCAAACGTCGTTAATGGGTAGTTGGAACGCACACTCACTGGTGACACGTCTGTTGCGTTATCAAATAACTTCATAGTCTTATGTCGGTTAATATCCGCTGCTATGCCAACGTAGACCATCTATGTGCGCAATCACAACAGGTGAATATCATTGCGAAACCAACTCAATCAAATCAATAAATGATGTCCGCTTTTGGCTCAGGCCAATGCTTTCAGTCCCTCAGTCATTTGTGCTTTGGTGTTCCCATAACCTGGATGTGCCCTGATTATCAGAGAGCCCTTTACTTGCACAACTGCCGTGCCCACGTATGTGCAACCGTATAATAGCTAGGAATGTATCTGGTTGAAAACAACTTGCTCGGCAGGACTTAGTCCTTTCGATCTGGCTAGTTGCTGCATCATCAAATCAGCTGCCGCAGCCCTTACTTTCAATCAATCCGCTAAGCCCCCTTTGCTTATCCAATCGAGATGTGACCAGTATGCCCCCGCTAAAGGGCATACCGCATGGTAACTAAGTACCATTAGACTGATAGGAGAGAACCCCTAACATCCAATCTCCCTCGATCATAGCCTGCAAGTGCATCTCCAAACTCACTCATTCACGGCCTCCCTGTGCATCTCTGAGTTCACTCAATCTCGGTCTCCAATTGCATCTCCAACCTTGCTCGATCATGGCCTCAAAGTGCATCTCCAAACTCACTCAATCATGGCATCCCAGTGCATCTCCAAACTCGCTCTATCACGGCCTCCAAGTGTATCTCTGAGTTCACTCAATCCCAGCCTCCAAGTACATCTCCAAACTCGCTCGATCATGGCCTCCATGATCATTGTTAATGAGCGACCGCAGTTGTATGGAGATACAGGGGTAACGGAGGTGGTCTGAGCGATGGGGAGTACATATTCAGCAGACCTCGGGGTAGATAGACATCATCTCATTTTCATCTCATCTGGATCCACGCAATTGCGTGGATTCTCATGGCCAGGTAGTATCATATCTTCTCACTTTCTTTGTTTGGATGTCGCAAGAGGTGAGGCGGAATATCGATGGCGGGTTCACTGCTGTCAAGCTCCATCGTATCACCACAATGGCCTCCAAGTGGTGCATCTCTCGGTGCTCCTCCGATTATGCTTAACTACCATCTGTGGCCAGATTGACTCTATGTATGTATATAGAGATTCTTAAATAATGCGTGGAATATTATGAGGTAGCGAATCTTGTGACTGTAACAAAGACGAATATGATAGACGAAATGCCTTGTGCTTATGGAACCCTAAGAACTTCTGCTTTGATAATACGGCACCAAGTCTCCCACAGAGCTGTGCAGCGGCCTCAGTTGCTCCAAAATCTGACTAGAACCCATTCCGACATCCGGTCACAGTTGCCCACACCGCTACATTGTATGTTCACAATTTTATACCGACAGAATGAGAAACGGCGACACTGCGATCGAAGGGCGATATACAATGCGACGCGTGGTATTGGCACCGGGCACGGAGTAATCGGCTACCGTGGTGTCTCTGCCGGCGCTGACAGACCGCGTCCACTCTGATGCAGCCATTCCGCCCCGACGGAAATGTATTTTGCTAATGTGGTGTAGATGACAATTAAAAAAAGTGGGTTGATGGAATGCATGTAGTATGAGAAATTTGCATCATTCTGTAATTCGATATTATATACGGTAACACCTGCATAACATTGTCATAACTCCACTCTAATGGCCAAACTGCAGGGTAGGCAGTCATAATCAATAGGAAGCAACCATTACACAGCGGTAATAGGGATAGTATATCCCGGTTACGGTTGCACCAAAGGTTCTCCCAATGTTAAGTGGCCAAAACACAAGCAACATACTCCCTGCCCCATCCTAAAAGTGCATGTCAATAGAATGTCGGTGAATTTTGGTCTTGCATCTTAGGTTATCTAACTGGTGTTTGGTTGCACACATCTGCAAATGTGATATTGTCTGCGTTTTGAGGCAAAAATACTACCAACATGCTCCCTGCCCCATCCTGAAATTGAACATCGATGAAGCGTCACCAATTGTTGGTCATGCATCGTGGTTAATATATGTGTCACATTGCAGCAATAATTCATATATGATGTCTTGGCACCCTTTTCATCTGAAACATTGCAAAACCTATCCATTACCCCATCATGAAAATGAGCATCAATGCAGCACCAAACATTTTTGGTGTTCCATAGTGGGTAATCAAAGCATTGCAAGGATACATGAGCTCATAACAAAACTACTGACCGCCTTTCTAGGCTAAAATACAACACATAGAAGGAAAAATACAGATGCCAAAATAATTGATATTGCAAACTGCAAAACATGCAAAAACAGCTTATTGGCTACCGAATACCCAATTTTGATGATATACTATTATCAAACTGCAAAAACAAGAGCATTATATGAATCTTCAGATAGACCTGCTGGGCGACCCACTGACAACCCATCCAATTCACACGGGTTGGGAGATTACTAGTGAACTGTACCCAAATTGATGGTTCGAGTGTATTGACAACCTAGACTGCCAATTTGGCAACAGTTTGGTTCCGATCCTGACCCGAACCCAAAGTGACGATCCGGAACCATTGCTTACACCAACAGAAATACAGCGGTAATGGAGATGGACGGAGCAACGGGGAGTATATATTCGGGAGACCCTGGGGTAGATAGATCTCAGCTGGCATCGCATCGCATCCTTGATCTTGTATCTCATCTCTTATCCATCTCATATCGTCTAATCATACAACGAATTATACACTCCATCTTTCGCATCTTTTGATCTCACTCGCTCTTTCCGAGACTCCGTGTGGATCCTCACAGCCGGGTAGTATCATATCTTCTTACCCTCTTCCTACCCTCCTCGAGCCAGAACCGCTCTTTCTCACGAATTCCTTTTGGATTGCCGTGAGAGGTGCGGCGGAGTGTTGATGATGAGCTCTCTGCCTTCTAGCTCCGCCGTTTCACCACAACGCTGTCACACGCCATGGTGTCCACATCATCGTTTTCGGAGTTCGCTTGTCATTTCATCTCCAGGTGCATTGGTTTACTCTTCTCCATGTACGCTTGTTGACTCTGCTGGTAATACCTTTCGAGGTACGTTCATCAATTAATCTCTAGCGTTGATTCTCTGCTGGTAAGTGCATTCCTAGGGGCTTCCTCCCAGCATTTCCGGTATGGTGATTGTTTGCAGTAGGAGTTGGTTTTTATTCCGGCACTGTTAGCCCCTATTGGTACGTCGTAGCTCTACCGATGACTAATTCATTACAGCTTCTTCGGGTGCCATATTGATTGGTTAGGATCGATTCTGAAGTTGATTTCAAGTAGCAGCTGGGTATCTCAACATTGTCAAGACTGAGTTGAGATCGCCCAGACTGAGTTGAGATCGCCCAGACTGAGTTGAGATCGCCGAGACTGAGTTGAGATCGCCGAGACTGAGTCGGTATCGTATTCAGGATTGTAATTTAAATATGCAGCTTTATGATTCAACTGCAGATGCATTTGCCCTAACTGTCCTGCACGTACATGCTGCTGGTAGACTTTTCTATCGGTGAATGCAGTTCACGGTGCTTCGTTCCTGTACGTCCATTACAGTAATTATCTGTGGCAGAGGTTGTTACGATTCTGGCACTGTCGTTCCCATCTGTAAAGATCCTTCCTCCGCTGATGACTTATCTCATACAGCATCAAGATGTGCAATATCGGCATTATAACTGTGTGACTCGGGATCTGATTCGGAATCATATTCTGCATTGTACCTTGGGTATATAGCTGTTTAATCCGGTATCTCTGAAAAGTGCTCTGAATAGTACTCGGTATGGTACTCAGTGGAGCTATGCCGCTGCCGGTACATTGTATAAATGCATCATCGCATCCGATTGCAAATTTGTTGTTGAAAATCACACTTGTATAATACTTTAGGCAGAATATATGAGACCCCAAACCAGATTTTCAAATTCACTGAGATGAATAAGAAATGGATAAAAACGAAATAGTATTACAAGGGAATAAAGTTGTAAGAGAAAGACGGGAGATATTGCTCTACACAAAGTTCATAGGCCAACAAGGTGAAAATTTCAACACTACCAGTTTGATGTGACTTTGTACAGAAAGAAGAGTTAAGCATATAGGAAATACAGTTTATATGGAGCACTGAGTGAGTTATGCAAAGTTTGTGGTGTAAAGTGACTGGGTCAAGCAAGTATCAACTCAAATCAGCTGTGGGTTAAGGTTGCAGTCAGTGTCCAAGTGGTGGAATTCTTTGAACAAAGCTCAGCATTGACTCAGGTAGGTGCAAACTAATACCCCCCAAAAGCTCAGCTCTCTGGAGGTAATTTGAATTTTTGGTGGAGTGATGTCACCAAGCCTCCCTTGCACCTCACTTTTTTTCGCAGTCTCAATTTGGATCAGACTCACCATTTCGGTTAGTGTAAAATCATGTCTGATCAAGGGCCGGGGTACGAGGCCCGTATATTTGGACATGCATTAGAGCGTAATATGTCGTTTCCTAGTGCAGATATCTGCTACGCATAGAGTCATAATACCTTTAGCTGAGAACCCATGATACGGGCAAACATGTACCATAAGCAGAGGTACAGAATGATCACAGTTTCAGATTACCCTTTCTCGTCTTCAACTTTTTACCTTGCCTTGAATATGTGTATGAGAGCAGGCACAAAGGATGTCAACCGGCACACCACTGAGTAGAAATAGTTTACCTTGGCTTGGGGTTGGCCGGATATGGGCATGGTATTAGAAATAGTGAAAATAAACTCTCGTTAGTCACTGCACTACGGACGAGCTATTAAGAAACTTGTTTATTTGCTTGTTTTAATCATACTGCATTCAGTCTATCTAGAGTATAGCAGTAACCGATTCCTCTCCCCCCCGGATGACCGGCAAGGTGGGGAGGCTTCCCCTCTTCTACGCTCCTTCCCCTACTATTATGAAGCAAGGGGAAGACTGCAATTCCGCGGCGGAAATCTCCCCAGGGAGGAGTGTGATGAGGGGACTCAAATGACTGGGACATTTTGCCAGGATCTAAACCGTTTGACAGCACACCCGGAAATTTTGCGAGGCTTGCGGTAGTGATGCTTTATAACAGGATTAACTCCAGTTTCACTACAAGCTTAAGACACTGCCTTGCCTATCAAGTGATTTCCACACCCATCCGTTCTCCTCATCCCACCGAGGTAGAGACTTTATAGCTCTAGGTAAACCCTGCATTTTCCAGAGTATCTAACGTTTGTATCGTTTGGAATACTCACCTGCTCAAACTCCTTCGACCGCAGAGGACGAGTGAATCTTGATGAGAACGATACTGGAGCCTCTCTCTCCACCTCTTCACACGAGATCATGAGCGTATTAGTTATATTAGTTTCGAGTAGGAAAACCGTGTTATGCAGCCATTTAGCGTAAGAAAAGTATGAACTTGTCAAATTTGCCTCTCACAGCACATTTGTCGTCATTATTGACGAAAGTGTAGTAATGCTGGGTTATTAGCTTCAGGCAGAGCCTTGGGGCTGGGGGAGGATGTGAGCTCGTGCACCTGTGGGTGGCGGCGGGATGTAATGGAAGTCACACAGCTGCTGGTAGAAGTAATAATACGAATGATAAAAGCAACGGAACACCTTTATGAACCCCAAGAATTACTACTTGTACAAAAAATCCCCAGATAGCATAGTGGTTGCTTGTTTCCACTCCCTGCCGTAATTACCGGGTCTGCAGCGGGGCCTAGGTTCGACCCTTGAGAGGAGGACATTCCTCATCTCGCCGGTAGTATCAATGCCGGGTTCTGACCCCTTTCCTCTCCAAGGCAAAATGACGGAGCAATAGTCGCCCTACAGCATTGTGATTGGCCCTAACCGCACCTGCGAAGCATTTTGTAACGACAGACAATGGATACTGTACGCCTTCGGATGCCAGCCCACAATAAGCCCCAGACGAAGACCTCGCCATTAACAAATTCACAAACTTTAACAGCTTGATAAACAAAGCGTTAGTGTGGAGATAGTTCTTACGCACACGCTAGGGGAGCTAGGCAGTCCCGCTGCAACAACTGCAACAACAGCTAGGTACTCGATGAGTGAAAATTAGGTTATTGTTTAGGAGTCGTTCTGTCGAGCAAGAAGATATCACTTGGACCAAGAGGACAGCTTGGCCGAGGGTGTCCTGCTGTACAAGATTCTTGACTGGTGGGTGGGATGTCTCCAGCCGAACATGTACATAGTGGATGGGACGCCTCGTAGCTGCAAAGTAGTGGCGGTAGCCACCGGGCCAAATTTGTCAAGGCGCGTCGCTAAACGTGTCTCGAGGAGGAAATGTACTATATTGACTACAATCATTAACACGCTACTCAATTAAACAACGGTTATTATTCAAACTACCCCTCTGAAACCTCGAATTATTCAAACTACCCCTACTTCCCTAGATTAAAAATTGCGCAGGCATTCTAACATGAGCACTGTGAAAGCAATCTACATGATAGACCTCGCTCTGTATCTGCTTCTACCTGCACGGTCTGACTTTTGCAAATATACAGAATGATTAGAGTTGGCACCCACTCATACACCACTGCCTTGAAATCTTGAAAAGAGTTGAGCTTCTGGCTAACTGTAAGCGGAAATAGTGTACCAATAGCACCTAGAGGGCGCTAGACTGCTGCAGAGCTTTGGCATAGGCGTGTTGAACGTGCAGGACTATTCATTCTTATAACTGTGGAAGATAAAACTGTAGATGGTGTATTCGGAATTGGAAGCTGGAAAGAAAGTAAACTCATTCAAAATCAGTGTCTGTACATGAAGGTAGTTTAAATAATATTTTGAAAACGAGGGTAGTTTGAATAATTCGTGATTTCGGAGGAGTAGTCTGAATAATAACTGATTAAACAATCACCATCAAGCTTCAAGTCTAGTCTCGGTCAAACGCTCTTTCCCCGCTGCGCGGAACCTTCACAGCAACTTATTAGGTGAGCGTCAAATCGAGACTACTTCAAGTCCCCGGGACTGTCCTCAAAATACGTTCCCCGCCATTTTCCTAATACTACCATTCCTGCAACTCCGCAAGCCACATTTAACTGTTTGAATCTCCGAGAATGTAACCTGCAAGAAGACCTTCCGGTAAATATAAGCACCTACTCCACTGCATCAGAACTCCTTGTTACTTCAGTTCTCCGAGTCTTTATAGTAAGGTGAGTTCAAGTTGCTATTGACCCCAGTACAGCAGTGGTATTTGCATGCTTTCGATGTCTAGTACGTCAGCCACTTGGAATACTGTCACCAGGAGTCTAAGCAATGTCGATTGTCTCGGCATTCAGCTACCAGCTTTCGTCCACTTCTGAGAGCTCACTATCGTCCTCATCATCATCTTATTTTAATTGTATGCTGGACCGGGTTCTTCCCTGCCAGAATATTGCCACCTACCAAGTTGCTTTCGAATTCCCACTAGGAGATATTCTACTCACTAACTAAGAATATTGCCCGGCAGGATGCCCTCCCGGTTAAGCTGTCCTCTTAGTCTACGGGACATCCTCTTAGCCAGGTAAGGAACTTAACCTGTAGGGTAGAACAGGTACAATAGTACTGGGACAGGAAGCTGAATATCAAACTACACACGTCATTACAATCTCTTTCCGATAGTAATCCAACTTACTATAGCAATTCATAATTATACATATCTATTGCCTTCACACAAAAGTTCAAACTCCATTCAAGCGCCACCATATCATCACTTCGAAATATATACTTCACCCGTTCACAATCGACTGAGTATATCTTTCTGAAATCTTTCTGAAATCTTGGAGCAACTATCGACTTATACGATTCTCTGCTATGATTCCATTAAACAGCGCTTTATTTTCCGGGTTTGAATGCACTAGGATCCACTCTTTCGCGGTTTATACAGTGTTGGTGGCCAGCGAGCTGAACATGGCTGTTAACTGCTAAGTTCAGTAGAGACGCCGCCGCTCTTATTCACCAACTCACTGGTGAGCTTGATGACGCCCACGATATCATCGATGGAGAAACCAAAGGCATGGTATTGATCGGGTGTTGACCAGAGCAGAAATGCCTATAAGCTGGACGAATCATTGAGAGAGATAAAATTTGGAATAGTTGGACTGGGATTGATCATAATTACCGTAGTGAGAGATTGGGAGAGTGATTTCATAATGTGTGATATAGTTAAGGGGTACGCTGTTTGGGGAAGAAAGGATTAGCCCGGGATTAGCAGGCGACTTAATGCTAAGTAGCTAGTGAACCTCGAGTGATTGTCAGTGACCTGAACAAATTTTCTTAGCACCAGCCTCTCTTACCCAGTAGTAGCGAATAAATTTGGGTTTGCTGCGAATGAACGAGAGTCAAACTTAAGTGCAAGAGAACTACCTCCCTACAACTAATATGTGTCCGGGCTTTTGAATCCATAGCCACTTAAATACTTCAATGAGCCCAAGTTCTGTGTCCCTCCAATCTAAGGTCTACTACAAGTTCCCACATTGATTCCCCAGGGTGCTCTCTTTTGTTATCGTACATCATGCCCACTTTCCTTGAATCCCGTCTCGATTGCTAGAACTGTTGACTAAGGGATTTAGCCCGAAGGTTACCAGAACTAAGGCGGGCACTAACTCAGCCATGTGGACTAAGGCGGGCACTAACTTTAGCCCGCAGGCCATTGAGACTAAGGCATGCACTAGACTTAGCGGACTTGGTACGGAGCCTATCTCCCCGCCAGCCTCGGGCTTGGTGCGGTGCCTATCTCCCTGTGAGCCTCGGGCCTGAGTAGCGCCTTTTCTCGTGATTCTTCGCCCTTAGTGATTTGTTCTTAGTGCTTGAGATGATCTCTTTCTTTATATATGTCTATCTTCTTCTCTCTCTGTACGATAGACAATTGAGCTTCTTATTCTTTCTCTTTTGCTCTCATCAAAGAACAAACCTGTCTAAATGCCCTTTCTTCACGCTCAGGGGCGTTTGAACGGAGGTTCCCAAAACTACTGATGCTGGTAGACTTGCAGCCAAGGATCGGGATCTTCTGGTGGCATTATCGATGCCGGATAAGCTACTTATAACGACAATCATATGGCCAGAATAGTAGGCGCTATTCCATGCAGGGTGTTTGTAAATTGACAGGCTTTGAGAGGCAGAAATTTTGTGTTTTGCCTCACCGCCCTCCAACACTCTTCTCTTCTCTCATGACATTACTACTGATATCGTCGGTGTGATTACTATACCCAGCTCGCTTGGCTCCTAGCACTTCCTCCATTTATTAGGATGATAAATACTTAGATGAACTAAAACAATTGGAGAATTCGCCCGTAGGCTTCGCAACGATAGCCATGTCCCGTCCAGGCAGAGCAAACAACCCAGTATGTATGTACTAGGGCGGATGAACAAAGAGAAGAAATAAGTGTTTTAGTCAATGCGTAGTTGATTTGTTTCTTAGTCGAATGACATTAAATGTGAAGTTGGGTACAGGGAATGAGTACAAATGATTGTCAGTCGGTAACCACTAGCTGCAATTTCGAAGAGAACCCAGTTGATCGACCACTTTATCTACTTTGTGACGATCTGATAAAATTTCCAAGCTGGAGTTCCGAGTGATGATGTTTGTTTAATCAGATTAGATAAAGAGTGGAGCCAACAGAGGCTTGGCTCTCAAGTTTGTGAGTGCTCTCCACCAAACGAGATTCACTTCTTCTCCTCATATTTCGTTTCCTCCAGATAGCCGTTATCCCACTGTACCCCTTGCACATGATTCAAAGTCCTATGCGCCCTCCAGCTTTTGTGCTGGAAGACTATCTCTGACAGCTTTGACGAGTTTGCCTGTGCCCTGGACGCGACGAAGTCCCATGGAAAGTCCCATGGATGACCCCCTAGTTTATGACCGGTAAATTCTTCTACAGCACAGCACTAACAGCCTAGTTGCCGCACTTTACCTCTTTCATTCTGTTCCGCGCTGCAGCCGCCACCAAGAACCAACCTTCGAACCTCACCACCGCATACCCAAACCGCAACGCACCTCGCCGCCCGAACTCTAGCATTTTTGCATATCGTTGGTGTCGTGTGCAACTACTCCGATACTACCTGGCGCTGCCGTTGTGCGGCCATACAAGAGATGGGGTGGGAGACGGTGATGAGATAGATGAAGCTGTGCATCAAAGACATATTCATTGACGAGGAGCACGAGGCAAAGGAGAATCTGCAGTAACGTGCGAGGAACTCGGTGAACACTTAGAATGTGCTGTTCAATATCATCACAGACGGTCGTGCGGGTGAAGCCTGACAGGGCATGTGTACTATGACTCACCTCTTATTTTGATATGGGAGCTCTACGACCTACTCTACCTAACTACAGGTATATCCTCGAATATCTATACAGTACCAAGAAAGTACGCCGACACATTGACGCAACAATCCCGAGCTCCTCCACTCTCGGAAGTCAAATTCAGCCCTGATAGTTCAAGGTTCCACAACATAAAGTACCAACCCTCTGGAATTGACCAACCAAAAGCTTGCCTGAAAGTTGGTAGCACAAGAACGGGGCAATCATTTCCCGGACGACCCCCAATATCTTCGCCAGTATCCTCCTGCTCCCTCACCTCTTCGTAGTCACCATGACTGTCACCATTATCCTCATCTCCGTCTCTGTGCTCTACATAACCCACCGCTTCTACCGTGGCTACCAAACACGTCTCGTATGCAATCATCCTTACCATCTCATCCCACACCACTGACACGTGCAGCTCCATTCATCTTTCCCCACCTGCAAACCTGGCATCAAAATCTTTGACCCCTTCGGTCTCCGCCGCATTCGAAATGTCATCAAACACCTTCGTCAAAAGCGGTTCCTCTTCTACCTCGGGACAGTGTACAGGCAGTACAACCGCAACACACTCCCTCTGCCGCTACCGGGGATGACAGGCTACATCACCGCCGAGCCTGAGAACATACGAGCGCTATTATCAACCGAGTTCAAAAGTCCATTCTTCCCCTCCATTCCTCCCCACCCCCGCTGATAAGGAATCAGACTGCGGCGTCTCGGAGGGAAGAGCAGCGTACGGCTACTTCCTCGGCCCAGGCTTCTTCATCCTAGACAATGAGGCGTGGTCCCGTCCACGCGCACTCCTCCGCCCTAATTTCGCGCGCGCACAGGTATCGGATTTTACGCTGCTCGAGAGGATGATACAGAACCTTTTCGCCGCAATCGACGCATGTACTGACGCATTCGATATCGAGCCACTGTTCCAGTCGCTGACGCTCGACGTCGCCACTGAGTTTCTTCTCGGCGACAGCGCAGATAGTCTTACGGGCGGGGAAGGTGTATTATTTTCTTCAGCGTTGGAGAAGGGTCTGGCGCATGTGAACTTCGCCGTTTCGCTGGGGCCCGTGTGGTGGGCGTGGAAACCGAAGGCGTATCGGGACTCGAGGAACTTTATCCATACGTTTGTAGATCGGTATGTTGTGCGCGCGATTGCTCGGGCGGAGGAAGGCGGGCCGAAGGATGGGTATCATTTTCTTGACGCGCTTACGGCAGAGACGCGGGATCCTAAGGTGTTGCGTGCCCACGTGTTGAATACATTGTTTGCGGGCCGGGATACGACAGCGTCATTGCTGAGCTGGCTTGTGTGGAACTTGGTTCGTAACCCCGAGGTGATGATGCGGTTGAAACGCGAGATCGATGCTGTGGTTGGCGACGAGCTGCCGACCGCAAAGGTGCTCGAGGAGATGAAGTATTTCAAGGCTGTTGTCAGCGAAAGTATATATCCCACGCCCCTACCAAACCGTGCTAATAAAACAGCCCTCCGCCTCCAATCTCCAGTGCCCCTCACAAACCGCGAATCCCTCCGCCCCATTGCGCTTCCCCGCGGCGGTGGCGATGACGGCGCGTCTCCACTCCTGATCCCTGCCGGCGTCACGGTTATGACTGATTTCTTCACTATGCACCGGCGCCTCGACATTTGGGGTGACGACGCGGAAGAGTTCCACCCCGAGCGCTGGCTTAAAACTGAGAACCTTGACCGCGAGATGACGGGCGCGTTTAAGTACTTGCCGTTTGGTGGCGGGCCGAGAAGCTGTTTGGGACGTGAGTTATACACCCCATAGAAGAGATTCTTGCGCTAATGAGAGTAGAGCAATTGGCACTCAATACGGCTATGTATACGGTTGTCAGGATTGTCCAGAGGTATGAGGGCTTTGAGAAGAAGGATGGTGACTCCGATGAAGTGCTATTTACTAGTACACCTGTGCCTGCGCCTGGAGAGGGAGTGTGGATTACGGTTGGAGAGAAGAGGGTGTAATTCATCGCAAGTGGCTTGTATATATGGATTCAACGCTTCTCTACCCTCAGAGTTGTATATTCGATGGACTTAGGGGCCCCATCACATCTCTTCACTCTGTACCATACTCTCTATACGGCTCACTGCTAATGTTGTGTTGCAACTGAAAAATGATCGGGTGATACCAACTGAAAAATGATCGGGTGATACCACATGACACCGTCGAGATGCCTGCCTCAGCTATTATGCCTTAAGCTTATGAAAGGAGACAAATCCACACCAGAGGGCATCTAGGGCGACAATCATCTGATACCGCTCCAGGGACTTTCCATCACTTGCGAGCCCATTGGACGAAGTGAGGATAATATGCAAGTGCGACGGTAATCGACAAACATGAACTGGACCAAAATTAAGCGCTACGGCATCTATCGGCCCGGAAGCAGGATTTGGCGTCCTCTAGTGGTAGCTATACAAGACATCCCACAAACGAAGGTTGGGGGACGGTAGAAGGAGTGGTCGTTGTCATAGTGAGGGTTCAGAATGTCAACATTGTGATGATTTGATCAATCTAGAATGGTATCAATTGTGGGTAAGATCTAGTGCACGCTAGAAAATTAGACATCATTATTATTGATGTAATGATGAAGCTGTCCCGTAGCGACCCCTTGAATAAGTCTTCGCTGATGTTACACCTCTGCGATTCCAACACCAGGACCGAGTACACTTCACTATCTGGAGACGAGGAGCGAGGTTGTTGTTGTTGTTTATTCATACTATATGCACTCTTACTAGAGTATGACAGGACCTAAAAAACCCCTCCGCCTCCGGGCGAGCCGGCTAGATGGCGGAGCT